>Ga0075555_129_pt1 | contig 7597 bp, 6 predicted proteins | sample RifGroA2_FD_68111 | JGI IMG/M metagenome (GOLD analysis project Ga0075555, IMG submission 68111) | candidate division TM6 bacterium GW2011_GWA2_36_9 | reverse complement strand
CCACCTGGCAATGGACCTTCAAATACCAGAACATCCATTCCCGCACGTGCCCCATACGTAGCAGCGGCACAACCAGCAGGACCAGATCCCAGGACAACCATTGAAACAACATTATGTTGCCCACGCAGATTATTTAAATGATATTTTTCACCATCAAGAATAGTATGTGATGCACACAATGAAAAAGCACCGCATAACAGCAACCACACTTTGCTCATATCACCCTTTCAATTGAGTAATGAGTCCTTTAAACTGATTTCCACGATCTTGATAATTTTTAAAAAGATCAAAGCTTGAACCACCAGGCGATAATAAAATAATATCACCAGAAGAGCTATAATTATACGCCATTTCAACCGCCTCATCAAGACGAACCGCCTGATTATGTGACATATTATACTGCACGCACCACGCAGCCAATTGCTCCCGTTCTTTTCCGAAACAAATTATATGTTTTACCTTATCTTTCAAATAAGAAATAAGCAACTCTCGCGAAACCCCTTTGCTCAATCCACCAAGTAATAAAATAATTGAACCACGCAATTGATTTACCGCAGATATCGTTGCCTCAGGAACCGTTGACTTGGAATCGTTATAAAATTGACGATCACACACACTGCCGACATATTCAACACGATGCTCAATAACGCAATCCAAAGGCATTTTCAACACATCGAGTGGAATTTTAAGCGCACACAACACTGCACATAATGTTTTCCAATTTTCTTGAACCCCTTTTTCTGGAATATAAGAAAGCCAATCACTGGGAATCTGTTCTGGAATTATTGACCATTGATGCTCAAAACGAGCTCGTTCTTTTATGCATAAGAACAATGAAGAAGGCACTACAGATATATTGTTTTCTTTTTGAAGAGAAACAATTTTTGTTTTTGCAGCAAAATAATCTTCAACTGAATCATGACGATCTAAATGATTGGAATAAAAATTTGTCCACACCGCAACTGCAGGAGCAAATGTTTCACAAAGCTCCAATTGAAAACTCGAAACTTCTAAAACTGCATAATCAACCATCTCTTGTTGCTCGATCAACGAACAGAGTCCGATGCCAATATTACCTCCAACGGCAACACGTTTTCCTGCATTTTGCAAAAGTTTTGCCAAAAAAGTCGTAACCGTAGTTTTTCCTAATGTTCCCGTAATAGCGATAATTGGTTTATGAAAAAATGACTGAAATAAATCGAGCTCCGATAAAAATTTATATTTAATCGCACCAAATGGTCGAAGGTCAACGCCAGCGCTTGGAAAAATATAATCAGAACACTCAAGAAAATCGTTTAATTCATTAACAATTTCAACATTATGTTGCTGTAAAAAAATTTGATCTTCATCAGCCAATTGTTTCTGATCAAACACCATAAGTTTCAATGATTGTTTCAGTAAAAATTTTACAATAGCCTTACCGCCAATACCATAACCCCAAATACCGATTGTTTTACCATTCAAGTCCATAAAAACTTTCTAATCTTGCTTATTTTCACTATAGTTCAGTACATTAAATACAGGGATTTCAAAGGGGGAAATAATGAACAAGAAAATCATACTTATTATCTTTTGCATTTTTTCTTGTACTATCACCATCTATGCTCAAACGACCGAAGAGGTACCTGAAAACATCTTAGATGTATGGAAAAACAAAACAGAAGAAGAGCTCGAAGATATTCTTGATACCGTTTACAATCAAGCACCCTATCTTATTTAGCCCACTGCAACGCAAGTTCGATCAATAATCTCACGCCCACACCGGTTGCCATCTCAGCACGTTGATAAGGAATATCTGGCACATTAAAGGATGTTCCTGCAATATCCAAGTGAGCCCAGGGAATATCATTAACAAAGTTTTTCAAGAAAACCGCAGCTGTTGTTGCTCCTGCCATAAATTTAGGATTGGCAATATTACACAAATCAGCAACCGGACAATCCATCGCTTTTTCATAATCTTTTGTTAACGGCAACCGCCACACCGGCTCACCGGCAATTTGTGCTGCTTTTTCAACTTTTTTAATAATTGATTCATCAACACCAAACAGACCACTAAAAAATGGTCCGAGCGCATGTTGACACGCACCAGTAAGTGTAGCCAAGTCAAACATCATAACTGGCTTATAATTTTTTGCCATATATGCAAGCGCATCACCAAGAATTAAGCGCCCTTCTGCATCAGTATTTTTAATCTCAACCGTCTTTCCATTGTACATGCGCACAATATCACCCGGCTTTGCGGCAACACCACTTGGCAAATTTTCTGCCAACGGAATTATCGCAATAATATTCACAGCAGGCTTAAACTGCGCAAGGGCTTTCATCGCAGCAATTACCGCCGCACCCCCCGCCATGTCTTCTTTCATCGTTTCCATTGACTTGGAAGGTTTAATGCTTAAGCCACCAGAATCGTATGTTATTCCCTTACCAACAAAACCAATGGTCTGCGCATTTTTTTTATCCGTCTTATATTCTAAAATAACAAAACGACATTCTTGTTCAGAACCACTTGAAACGGCAGCCAGTCCGCCCATTCCCAATTCATTAATTTTTTTTTCATTAAAGATGGTGCATCCTAAATCGTGCTCCTTCGCGATCTGTTTTGCTTGTGAAGCAAGTTCATCGGGACGCAATACATTCGCTGGCAAATTCACCCATTCACGTGCATCATTAATAGAATTCCCAATAATTTCCCCATTTTTTATGCCTTTTTGTAAGGCTGCACGATTATGTTTTTGCAATACTAAAATAATCTCAATATCTTTTTCGCCACCTTCTTGCTCCTTAAATGTATCAAAAATGTAATCGGTCATATGAGCAATCGTAGCCGTCTCTTGACCAAGAACCTGATCGGTAACGCCAAATAGATTCGCCAGAGGAAGGTGCAGTGCGAGATTATTAACTTTAACACGTTGCATAAAACGAACAATGCGCGCTAATGCACGTCGATAATTTTCAATATCAACCTTTTTCTCTTTTTTCCCTAAGCCAGCCAATAATATATAAACAAGTTTCTGTTCATGCATAACCGGAATAGATAAATTTGATTGCTCTTTTCCCGAAAAATCCTGCTCCTTGCAATAGGTTTCTAAATGAGGAAAAAGTGCCAAAAGTTCTGAAGACAATTTTTTAAAATCAAAATCTTGTTCAACAAATAACGCATAAACATCAGCGCCATCTTGCAAAAACTGTTTTCCAGAAAGAGAAAAATTAATAGCCATGGGTAACCCTACACTTAAGAATCATTTATTATCAGATTACCATGGCACAAGGGAAAAACAATGAAAGATCATAAAAATGTTAAAGCGGATCACCTGAATCCGCTTTAACATAAAGATTGTTTTTACTAGCAACAACCACGCCAACCACCATAACCCCAACCGTAGCCGTAGTATGGATAACCCCATCCCCAACCCCAGCCCCAATAAGGACCGTAATTGTAATACTTAGGAGCTGAAGCACGCCGCTTTTCCAATTCCCATTGAGCTTGAGCTTGCGCTTTAATCAATGCATCAATATCCTTACCAAAGTAAGTACGAATAAATTGTGATATTGCCGGTTCTTCAAAAATCATTCCTTGACTAAAATCCCCCTTGAGCTCAACATTTTTCCCATCGACAACCAACGGTTCACCTTTTTTAAACAGGCGCAACGTTGGATAATACGAAATTTGATATGCATCGCGCAATTGAATGTTATTCCTATCACCCACATCAACCGATAAAAGGTCAACTTCTTTAAATGCTCGCGCGGTATGTTCAAATGCTCTCTTTTGAGCTTTTATATTTTTAGCAATTTCCCGATGATGCTCTTGCGCCAATTTACGCTGTTCCTTCCCCAGATCTTTGGGCACTTTTCCCTCGTTTTTATCGTAAAAAAGAACCGCTGCAAGCGTTAATTGATCTTTTACACTTGGTTCAAGATATTTATAAAATGCAGATGCTGAACGAATTTTTTCATATTTCGCATGCAATCCGCCTATTAATACCAGAAGACAGATTAAACGTTTCATAACCACCCTCCATTTTTCCATCGCCTTTTCTACTCATAATTTTAACAAATCAAAAATCCAAACTGCAACAATAACGCCCAAAGGATGCCCCAGCGCCGAAAGAAAGCCCTCTTTTAAAGAATAGAAAAAATTGACAAATTGACAAAATTTGATAGGATTATAGTAATCAACGAATTATATTAAGTGGAGATAACAATGAAAAAATTATATATTATTTTAACCTTATTTTTACCATTGATTGCCATGGAATCAGATCAGCGGGAAAAACAAACGCGATTAAGATCTGATGGTGGCCCTCATGCTTTTCAACCGGTTGCCAAACGCAGAAAGACAGGCACTTTCCCCTCAGGTTTGACGCGACCACTTCCCAGCACAGAAACTGACGAACGCAGTGAAGCAGAACATCCTGAATTTAGCAGAGAAAAAATGTCCATCGGAATTCTTACATTACAACGTAAAAGCAAAAAAAGTGAGAAACCTTCATCCACATCAGCTACTTCATCGTTACCAAAGACTCATGTAAAAGAAATCCTCACTCGTATTGCTGAAATCCGCCAGTGCCCTTTTTTGTTTTGCAATCGCCTCTGCAGAACAAAGGAAGAGCTTGCTGAACATATAAGCATTAAGCATATGGGTGAAAGACCTTTCAAGTGCGTTTCATGCGACAAGTATTTTGCTCAGGAAGAAGATCTCATGCAACATGCAGACCGCAGACATAAGAATCTAAAAAAGGATTGTTGATACAATAGAGAAACAAAATCATAAAAAACTTATTTTTTTATCGTATAAATTCTATCAACAATATCATTATCAAGTGGATATTTATACCGTCGCGCATGCATCTGTTCAAGTTCATGGCGCGTCATATCTGCGATAATGCGCTCTTGGCATTCTTTACCAATTGATTCATTCAATATCTTTTCAATAAAATTCGCTACCATTTGCTGATAAAGTTCTGGATTATTAAACAACGAACCAAAATGTCGTGCTCCTTTTGTTAACCATAATCGTTTATAACACGGAACGTTATTGTAAATTTTGAGTAGCGCATCAACGGGCACATGCTCATCAGCATAACAATGAATAAATTGTACGGGAATATTGAGATTTTTCGCTGATTTTATTGGCTGAACCCTTTTGGGCATCGTTGGAACTTTTGTAGAATCCATTCCAGCAAATAGCCGTAAAAATGAAAGCAAAACAGGTTGCACATATCTATTGGTTGCATATTTTTTTAAAAATGACCGCCCAGGAATATCATATTCACCTATTAATGGAATATTTACTTTTCCCAACGCTCTGTCTAAACCACGCTCAATCAAACCATCAGTTGAATCAAAAGGACAGTCTAAAATGAGCGCCTTAAACAAACTAGTGTCTTTAGCTTGTGCCTCAATTGCGGTTACCGCTCCCATTGAAAATCCATAACCAATAATTGGCAACTCACACGTTTTATGATGGGAACGTAAAAAATCTACCGCAGCTAATACATCATGCACCTCATCATATCCCAAGGTGCTCAGTTGCCCTTCGGTGTCTTCACCATGCGCGCGAAAATCAAACAATAAAAGATTATAGGGAGAAAAAAGCAACCGCAAAATTCCCATATCAATCTTATTAGAAGTATAACCGTGCATAACTAAAATTGTTGCACGTGCTCTTGGTCTCGTTATTAAAATTCCTTTGCGTGCAATCAATTCATTTGAAATGTGCGCAAATTGAGAATAAAACGTTACCGGCTCTTCTTCTGAACGCGCTCGCCATCGTTCATATAATCCAAGCTCATCCTCGAGCACTTCAACACTCTCTTGCGAAATCCCACAATGAGGACCTATACATACCATTGGTCGTGAGCTGATTCCAACAGACCATGGATATCGATAAATAAAACCCCAAACCGCAAGACCACTTAAAATAAAAATAATAATGAGTCTTTTTTTCATCACAAAATCCTCTTTTTCCATTCTTAAAATTATCTTAACATATTTCTTGCAATTATGATCAATCGACGTTAGGGTAGTAAAGTTTTCATTATCAAAAAGGAGTTTTTAAATGAAAAAATTGTTACTTTCCCTCTTATTAAGCACATCACTCATCTGTACACAAACAGAAAAAATATGCGTAATTGGAACCGGTTATGTTGGCCTTGTCACTGGCATCGGCTTAGCACATTTGGGACACGATATCACGTGCATTGATATTGATAAAAAGAAAATAGAAATGCTCAACCGCTTGGAAATTCCCATTTATGAACCGGGATTAAAAGAACTTGCGCAACCTCTCATGGAACAGAAAAAAATCACGTTTAGCACTGAACGTATTTCTGCCATGCGCAATGCCGATATTTTATACATTGCCGTCGGCACACCAATGTCAGACACGGGTCATGCAGATCTAAGTGCACTCAATGCAACATTAGATGACATTGCACAAGCAACTGACAAGAAAAAAATTATCTGTATAAAAAGTACCGTTCCCGTCGGCACATGCGCTCAAGCAAAAAAAACCTTAATTGCTAAAGGCGCCGATCCTCTTTTATTTGAAATCGTTTCAAATCCAGAATTTTTGCGGGAAGGATCAAGCGTTGAAGATTTCCTCAAAGCAGATCGGATTGTCCTGGGCTGTGAAAACCAAGAAGCAGCATTGCGCATAAAAAATCTTTATAAAAAATTGATCGACAATGGGACCAAGTGTCTGATTACCAATCTCGAAAGTTCCGAATTGATTAAATATGCCTCAAACGCGCTTCTCGCAACAAAAATTGCATTCATTAATGAAATTGCACAACTTTGCAACAAAACCGGTGCACATGTGTTAGATGTGGCTGAAGGAATGGGCATGGATAAACGAATTGGCAGAGCATTCCTCAATCCCGGCCCTGGCTTTGGTGGCTCATGCTTCCCAAAAGATACCAAAGCTCTCGAACTTATTATGAAACGATATGGTCTCCAAGCAAAATTAATTAACACCATCTTCAAATCCAATGAACAGCACAAACAGGAATTACTCAAAGAGATTGATGATCTCCTTGGCATCAAAACAGTCGCAGTTCTCGGCCTTACATTCAAAGCAAACACTGATGATGTCCGTTATTCATTTGCTATTGACCTTATCAATCATCTCAAGAAACGTGGCGCGCTCATCAAAGCTTACGATCCACAAGGCACAAAAAACATGAAAGAAATCTTCTCCGACATTGAATATTGTACTTCTACAAAAGAAACACTCAAAGCAGCTGATCTTATGGTTATTGTAACTGAATGGGATGAATTCAAGCACCTTGATGTAAAAGAATGCGCAAAACTCATGCGCACCCGTTGCATCATGGACATGCGCAACATTTTTGATCCACAAGAACTTAAAACCATGGTTGCTCACATTCGCGGTGCTGAGCTGGCGATGGGAACAGGAATCAAAAAACCCACGCCAAATGAAAAAAAACTTCTCCCTCTCATAAGGAAAAGTATTGTTGCACGTGTTGATATAAAGAAAGGTGCGATTCTCATACCTGAAATGTTTATCATTAAGCGTCCCGGAACTGGCATCGCGCCAAAACTTCTCACCGCCATCGTAAACAAAAAGAAA
>Ga0075555_125_pt1 | contig 21647 bp, 26 predicted proteins | sample RifGroA2_FD_68111 | JGI IMG/M metagenome (GOLD analysis project Ga0075555, IMG submission 68111) | candidate division TM6 bacterium GW2011_GWA2_36_9 | reverse complement strand
TAATTGTTGATATCCTTATTTTAAGATAATTTTTACTTCTCGCGTTCGATAAAACCCTTCGACTTCGCTCAGGGCGAACGCATTCTTCATTCTTACAATATTACCTAACGCGTTCGCCCTGAGGAACGAGCATAGCGAGTGTCTTGAAGGGTCTCACCGAACGCACAACAAAGTCTTCTATTTTTTTGAAATTACAAGGAAGGTTTAACAAAGAGCGTTCGATATGTATCTCGGTATTTAATTGCGGTATAATTGTAACTATTCATATAAAAATAAAAAAGGACGTAATGATTATTTTAGGAGTGGACCCCGGAACTCGGTTTAGCGGTTATTCGATTCTTAAGCGTGAAAAATCATCAATTTATTTAATTACCTGTGATTTTTTAAGGTTAAGCAGTCAAAAGCCTTTGCCAGAGCGCGTTTTTGAATTCTGCGAAAATTTCGAGCATATAATAAACAAATACGAAGTGACCGACATTTCACTTGAGACGCCGTTTTTAGGCAAGAATGCCCAGAATTTTTTGAAATTAGGATATTTGCGTGGCATTTTATATTTTTTAGCACAAAAACACAAATTAAAAATTTTAGAATTTACACCAAGAGAAGTTAAGTTGGCGATAACAGGATTTGGAGGGGCGAGCAAAGATCAGGTTTCTGGGATGGTTCATAAAATGTTTCCTCGATTGCCAATTTTCAAACGCGATGACGTTACTGATGCTGTTGCCATTTCTTTGTGTGCTGCATGGCAAATTAAGAACCTCGCAGCAAGCTACGAGGGATAACGCTCGTATGGTTCGACTTGCTACATCCTGAGCAAAGTTGAAGGATATGAGCGAATATAATGATTACGAAGCAAGCTTCGAGGAATTATTCCTGCAAACGAATTAAAAAATGTTAGTATTATAGAGCGAGTGAAATAGAAATCTGCTTTTCAAGTCGTTTTTTGCGATATGCTTGAATTTCGCCGCTATTGCATTTTTTTTATAAATTAATAAGATAACAATGTTGATTTTAAAAATTGTAATATGAGCTAAATTTTAAAACAAAAAATTTTTAAAAAGTTTGAAATCAAATTACTTAAATTAGGAAATAGCTATGGAAAGGCTTCATGCTCAAGAGCGTCTGGATCGCATTCATCCATCAATCGCGCTTGCTCAGAAGCGAACCTATACGCATGAGTTGGATGAAGAAGATGTTTTATCTTTATGCGACCTTTTTTTAACTCCCGGACTTCATTATATTTCGTTTTCTACGATAAAAGAAGGGCGCAAAACAATAAATTTGTTCATTGATTTGTTAAAATGTTATCACACCATTGGGTACATTGATAGAGCCGGTTGTAAATACAATCAGGGTATGAATCTTTATGAGCTTTTTGCTCATTATGAAGATGATAAGGCACTTAGAGAGGGCATTAATCAATTTTTTGTCGAAGAGTTTGATTATGATTTTATTTGGATAATTTATCCTAAATATCAAGTTTCACACACCCTTATACATATCTTCTTAGACCAACTGATTGAGTTTAATATTGATCAAAAAATTCCGGTAGTATTTATTAGTGCTTAAATGGTTAAGATTATTTTTCTCGTTTTTATTGTGTGAAAATAAAGTAAAAAAAGGGATATCATGAAGCAATCTTTTGTAGATATAATGAAAACATTTTTTAATTCTTTTTTAATTTTGTTAGCAATAGCAGCAGTAGTTTTGGTTATTTTTATTTTTGTTACGCCTTATGATCGAGGAATGGGTAATTTTGGGATTATTGTCGTTCCGTTTCTTGCGTTTTTTTCTTATTTGGTTTTTAGATTTTTTGGAACTGCTCTCTGCTTGTATTATTTAAATGACAGAAGGGGAGCGCGGTTGTTTTTTAATTCATTATTTATTATTTCTCTTCTAGTTACACTTTTTCTGATAATAACAGTGATAACAGGTTATAAAGATTTATTTTTCCGCATGAACATTCTGGATCTTCTGGATCCGGTGCTTTTAATCATGAATATTCTGAAGGAGCCGGTGCTTTTAATAGGAGGATTTTTAGGGTTTGGATATATAGCTGGTTTTGGATTAGGGTTTTACGCCTCTTGTATATTTTGGATTCTTGAAATTGGCATGTTGATTGCTTCCTATCGTTTATATCGGCTAGGAAAAAAAAGATGGGCTCTGGCAATTTGGTCATTACCCTTAATTGTGGACTTAGGTATTATTGTTGCTATAAGTAGTAGGTCATTGTTATTGTTATATTATTTGACCCTGTAAAACCGTGCGTTAATCTTGGCGCATAATGTATATTATGTAATTTACTTATGTTTTTAGCCAAAAATTACAAATTCATCATCAACCATGCCGCTGCTTTCTTTTGGCTGAGGTTTTTTCGATTCTTCTTTCCAAAATTGAATGGCGGCTTCTTTTCCGTCTATTTGTTGTTGAGTAGTTGGTTGCGATGCAGCATCTTTTTCTTCAGAAGCTTTTCCTGAAAAAGATGCCATTTCGCTTTTTAGGGCTGAATCTTTGAAAAGATTTATATCTCCAGAGAAAATGCTTTTTTCTGATTTTTCGCCTGGTTGGCCCAGGGCCTTTTCAAAGGCTGCAGTAGTAGAGTTTCCAGAATGTTGCTTTACCTCCTGCAGAACTGACTGAATATCTCCTCCATAAAGGTTAATCGAGAAGATGAGAGAAAAAAAAACGACCTTTTTCATAATATCCTTTTTATTGATCATAAAAAAAGTGGCCATTTTTTTCAATCTTTTTTAAAAAAACCATCGCATTGACCAAGAAAGTCAATGCGATGGAAAAAAGGAGAGTAGTAATGAAGCCTAGATATACGAACCGAATTTACTCGATTCACTCATTATATTATGACAAAAAACCAAAAATGTCAAGCAGTAAAGTTTTAGAAAATTTAATATTCTTCTATGTGCGCGATGCAACTATTTCCTCTCCAATATGACGATCTGAGCGCCATATTTGTTTAATTCTTCTTCAAGGAACGATTTTTTCTGTGCACACGTAAAGAAAAGAAGGCATTTCAAGGATAAAAGCAGCGGAAGAACCTGCTTTATGCGCTCTTCATCAAAATCAGTCATAAAGTCATCCAATAACAATATACTGAGGCCCTCTTTTTTTATCAAGCCTTTTATCTGGGCAATTTTTAAAAAGAGTGCTATAAGCTTTTGTTGCCCTCTGGATGCATAAACACGCGCACTTTTTTTTCGGAACTGTATTGATAAATCATCCAAATGAATACCAAATAATGAGCGTTGATATTTAATTTCCTCTATTTGCAACGTAGTATAAAAATGGTAAAAACTTTCAAAGTTCTCTTTTAATGGTCTCTTGCAAAAGTAAGCAAGATCTATAGAGTGCTCTGAAAAACTTTCAGATTGAATTAATTGAATTTCGGTCTCGAGATTTTTTAAATAATCAGTCCTCAGTCTTTGTATTCGATCTGATAAAGTCCACAATTTTTTGGTTAAAATTTTGTATAAATCATTATCGAGCATTTTTCTTTGTAAAAGCGCATTTCGTTGGTTAAGTGTTGCTCGATAAGTTCTCATTTCTTGGGAAAATGTTGGTTCTTGTAAAAATATATAATTATCAATAAATGAACGTCGCGCTTCAGGGCTTCCTTGAATAATCTGTAAATCATTTTCAGTTAAAGAGACTACACGCAAGCAACTTAAAAGATCGTTAAATGTTTTTGCAGGTTTATTATTAAGTTTTATTAATTTCTTCTGTTGTGTTACGCCGACTTGTAATTCAATAAGGTCTGTTTCGGTATTTTCAAATATGAAATGGGTGCGAATAAAAAAACCATCTTGGTTAAAACGAATGAGTTCCCGTGGCGCATACGTTTTAAATGAACGCAAGTAACATAAAAAATAGAGTGCTTCGAGAAGTGCCGTTTTACCCGTTCCATTTTCGCCTTTAATTAAAACGATTGGCGTTTCAAATGTAAGGCTTAAATGATCAAAGCACCGAAAATTTTTTATATCAAGTGATTGAATGTGTGCCACTAGTCATTACTTATTGGTGAAACAGGCATTACCAAAAAAATCATCTGACATTTTTTTTCTTCTGCTTCAAAAATAATTGGTCTTGAATTGTTTTGTAACCAGAAACCGACTGTTTCACCCGGAAGTACCTGAATGCCACTCAATAGATAGGGTGCATAAAATCGGATATCAAGCTTATCAGTATTTGACTTTGTTAATGCTAAAGTCTCTTTTAATTTACCAACTTCTTTGTTATGCAAAGCAACTTCTAATTTTTCATTATCAAAATTAAATTCTGTTGCAATAAATTGTCCGGAAAGCAAGCACGCAGAACGTCTCAATGCTTTTATTAAATCAGCTTTTGGAACTGCTCGCTCAATAAAGTTTTCTCTGTTTAAAATTTGTTGGTACTCGGGAAATGCATCAACGAGAAGCTTGCTGAACAAATTAAACGATTCACCAGAAAAAACTAATTGATTTCCACAAATGCCGATAAAAATTTTTGTATCATTGCTTGTATCAATAATCTTTTTTAATTCAAGGATTGCTCTACGAGGTAATAGCCACTTTTTTGAAGCATCTAATTTATAAGAGTCCATTTGCACTTGCGATAAACAGTGTCCATCGGTAGCTGTCATTTTAATGCCCTGTTTATCAATCTCTATTAATAGACCATTAAGCGCTGGATTTGCATTGTTCTGTGGAATTAAAAAAGAGACTTTTTCGAGCATAAAAAGCAAGTCATCGGTTTTTATTTCCATTAAATTTTCAATACGCTCGGGGAATGGTGGAAATTCTTGTGCATCTTTAATGTTTAAAGAAAGACTTGCATTGCCAGATTTGAGCGCGATTTGATTATCTTTTACATTAATATTAATAGCACCTTCAAGTTCTTTTGTTAATTCAAAGACGCGTCGACCAGGAACTAAAAATTGGATATTTTCTATGGTGGAATCTTCATCTAACACACAACTATATTGCAAGCTTAACTCAAGGTCGGTGCTTTTGAGTACGAGCTCATTATGTCCTGCTTGAAATAAGATTGAGGACGTTGTATCAAGAGTTGTCCTTTTAGCGCAAATTGCTTGCATAGAGCCAAGAATCGTAGAAAGTTTTTTTTGTTCAACAACAAAACTATTTTGATCCATTTTCATCGCCAATGTTTAAAAATTATTATTAAGTTAATCATAACATATGAACATGAATCCTTCAAAAGATTCCCTTCAGCGGCGAAGATGTTTTTTATTATAGGTTTCACGCAATTGTTTTTTATCAACATGTGTGTAGATTTGCGTCGTTGTTAAATGTTCATGACCAAGAATAACTTGTAATGAGCGCAAATCTGCTCCATTATATAATAGATGTGTTGCCATTGAATGACGTAATTTATGTGGCGCAAGTTTAAGGTCAAACATTTTTCCTAATCTACTTAAAAAGGCCCAGACGGTTTGGCGATTGACGTGCTGAACTTTGCTTTTAAAAATCACCGGAAAAAGAAATTCTGAATCAAGGACACCTTTTTTAAAATGAAGGAATAATGGTCGAGTGTTTTCAAGATAATCGTCAATTATGTGCATTAAATTAAAAGTTATGGGAACCAGACGCTCTTTTGCACCCTTACCCTTTAATTTAACAATGAATTGATCCTTGAAAACGTCGGATAACGTAAGTTGCGCTAGCTCACTTACGCGCATACCCACTCCATATAACAAATAAAAAAACAATCTGCCTCGCCTTCCCTCTTTCGTTACGTCCCCTTCCAAAAACTCGCGTAGCTTTTGTAAATTTTCCTGACTCACCCCCTGCGGTATCGTATGCGCTTGTTTAGGTGCAACTAAAAAATCAAGGTCAAAAGATTCGCCAAGATATTCATTGACAAAAAGAAGAAAACACCGAATTGCGGCTATTTTTCGTGCTATTGAACGATTAGAGAGCTGAATATCTCTCTTGAGGAATGTTAAATAGGTGCTGAAAAAAAATTTATTAAAATAAGAAAGATCATGCAAAGACTTATTGCTAAAATATAATACGAGCTGTTTTAAATCGTTCATATAGGAATCAACGGTATTTCGCGACGCTCTTTTTTGGGTCATCATCCACAAACGAAATTCAGCGACAGCCTTTTCAATATGCATTACGACACTACCTATTTTTGAAGAGCATACCAAAAATAAGCATATTTTTACAATGTAAAGATTTTCTATCACCGTATCTTTTTTGACAATTTTTCAACTTTCTGCCATAATTACAAATGGGACATATTTCCATGATGGCTTTTTGTTTGATTCAAGCCGAGACATTTTAGGATAGATATGAAAATATTAAAATTCTTTCATCTAACACTCTTTTTTTTCTTCTTTGGCGCTCTGTTTTGCATGGAAGAATCTTCTCAAAAAGCATGTGATGAAAATGAGATAACACAACTTATAGATGCGATTATCATTGAAGATGCAGAACTTTTTCAAAAATTACTTGAAGAAGATGCTGATGTTAATCAAGCGGGTAAATATGGCATCACACCTTTAATGGTTGCTGCATTTGCGAACAACCCGTATTTCATTGAGGAACTCATGAAACACGGTGCGGATAAAACTATGCAAAATGACGATGGAGAAACTGCTCTGATGTATGCTGTTATGGGAAAAAACTTAGATGCGGTGAAAATTATTCTTCAAAGGGGTGCACATCTTCATACTCGAAATATACACGGAAAAACTGCGCGCATGCTGGCCGAAGAATATAGCTATGAAAAATTAAAAAAAGCTGAGTGTTTTGGTTTTCCTCGAACATTACTTGAAGAAAAAGATTTTCCCGGAGGCTCATCGCAAGATGATCACCTTTTTGGAGAATTTTTAAGTGATGAATTTCGTTTAGAAGAGAAAATTGCTTATTTTGATCAACCATATAAGGAAATATCTGTAAAAGAGCTTGAAGACTATACAACGTCGCGGCATAAAAGAAGAACGGCCTATTTCTTTGAAAACAATCTTGTTGCCATTGATGATAAAGTTTATCGCATAACACCAAAAGCTTATTCTGCGGCACAAAAATCTATTGCCTTTCACAAGATATCTCTTTATCTGTTAAAAGTAAGCCAGTTGAATACACAATTGTTTCAAGCAGTAACTCAAGGTAATATACCCTTAGTAAAATCTTTGATCGAACAGGGAGCTCAAAAAGATGCAATTGATGTTTATGGTAATACTCCTATCATGCGAGCACTTCTTGCAAAAAAGCGAGCAACCGTACATTATCTTTTAACTTTAGACGTCGATCTAACGATTGAAAATTGCGACGGAGAAACAGCACATTCTCTTGCACAATGCAAAAAAATACCTTTATTTTCTTATGAATAAGCTCGTTTTTTCCTAATCCTTTGAAAAAGAATAGTTTCTCCTGAAAACTTAGCTGCCATAAAAATTTATATAAAACTCTTGCAATAAACCCACTACTTAAATAATTATTAAGCTTGGGACGTAAAAAAACAGGGGGGCGAGAACATCGCCTCCTTAAAATTTAATAAGACTTGGCAACTAAAACATCACGTTTACTTGATTTACCACAACACATGCATTGTGAAAGCTTATGTGTTTCTAGAAGGCATCGGGTAAATGCTTTATATTTTTTTAATTCCTGTTCACAGGCAGGATCACCACACCATCCGGTAATATAAGCACCCGCTTCATCAGCCATCTTTGGTCCAAATTCAGAGAGTTTCTCGCCTACAAAGACCAATTTGTCCATTTTTTCATGAGCTCGTTGATATAGATCTTTTTGAAGTTTTTCTAATAACATTTTTACGGTTGTCGATAATTTATCAAATGGAACAATGTTTTTTTCACCCGTTAATCGATTGACTAAAACCACTTGTTCTTTGTCGGCGTCACGTTTGCCAATTTCTAAGCGAATGGGAACTCCACGCAATTCCCAATGATAAAATTTAGCACCCGGAGTTTTACTCATATCCTCATCAAATGAGATACGAAAATCTGCAAGTGCCGTCTTAATAAAATCATAGTGAGCTTGTACCGCATCTTTTTCATCATCATTTTTATAAATTGGTACAACGACAACCTGTATTGGTGCAATTGCGGGTGGAATAATAAGCCCTTTTTGATCACCATGAACCATAATTGTCGCACCAATTACTCGTGTTGTAATTCCCCAACTGGTCAAATATGGATATGATTGGGTTTTTCCACGATCTTGAAAGGTAATATTAAAAGCTTTTGCAAAATTTTGTGACAATAAATGTGAAGTACACATCTGAAGTGATTTACCATCAGGCATGATAGCTTCAACTGCATAAGTTTTTTCCGCACCAGCAAACTTTTCCACTTCTGTTTTTTGGCCAATGATAACAGGTATTGCTAATTGTCCTTGAATAAATGAGACATATTCATTGAGCATCAATTGAACTTCAGTTTCTGCTTCTTGCTTAGTCTCATGAGCAGTATGCCCCTCTTGCCAAAAAAATTCAGTTGTTCTCAAGAATGGACGCGAACGCATTTCCCACCGAACAACATTTGCCCACTGATTTATTTTAAGAGGTAAGTCACGCCATGATTTAATCCATCGAGAAAAAGAATGATGAATAGTCGTTTCAGATGTTGGGCGAATAACGAGTGGTTCCTCTAATTTTTTACCCCCTGCCATCGTAACAACTGCTAATTCCGGAGAAAAGCCTTCAACGTGCTCTGCTTCACGCTTAATAAATGATTCAGGAATTAACAACGGAAATGCTGCATTTTGATGACCTGTTTCCTTAATGCGCGCATCTAAATAAGCTTGGATAAGCTCCCACATTTTCCATGCGTAAGGACGAATAACGTAACATCCTCGCACTGACGTCTCATCAACTAATTCAGCTGCATAAATAACATCTTGATACCATTGCGCAAAATCTTTTTCTATATTTGATAACTTATTCATTTTAAAACTCAGTTAAAAATATTTTTATTAAGCTTAACAAATTTTCTTAAAAAGGTCTTTTTATGTCTTTTCTTCCTGGAAAAACTGATTGAACGAGACGATTAAATGGTGGGTGATAATAATGAGAAAAAATTTTAAGGAGAGAGCTAAAAGAAAAGCTTCGACGTTATGCGCCAAAGGCTTGCTTCATAAAAGGCCTTCCCCGATAGATTTTGAACCCTTAAAAAAATTAAAACATTGATTTTGAGCGTAAAATTCAAATATGATTAAATGGAATTAAAGTTGGGGGTGAGAATGATAACGAAAATACTCTTATTACTTAGTATTACGACATTACAAGCATTCCTTGATGAAAGTGTTGCTAATCTTAAGAAAAACAAAGAGTGCCTGAGGTGCGACTTAAGCTTTTGGGCTAGTCCACATACTGATTTGTCTGGTTATAAACTTAATGAATCGCAGTTTAATTTCTCTAACCTTTTAGGATCTGATATCACGGGAGCAGATTTGTCTAGCTCATCATTACAAAATACATTACTTGTCGACACGTGGCTTTCAGGAACAAATTTTTCTAATGCTTCGGGAGAAGGAGCTAATTTACGTGGTGCTGATGCGAGTGGATCAAATTTCACTAATGCAAACTTTATGGGAGCCTTCTTTTACGGAACTAAATTAGTAACTGCCGATTTTACCAATACCAATTTAATGCAAGCGGACCTTTCAGATGCTGACCTACGAGAAGCAATATTTAATGGAACTCGTCTGGAATATACCTTATGTAACAATAAAACACAGTTGCCCAAAGGATATATATGTGAAAAAAACAAGGTAAGAAAACAGGAAGAATAATGAATAAAATATTTATATTCGTGAGCATTTTATTTACAAAATCTTTGTTGTTTACCTATAATCCTGATCATCTTTATCAAGCCCTTTCATCCAAAAATTGTGAATATTGTGATCTCAGCAAACTTAATATGAAAGAGGGTATAATAAAAGAATTTAATCTACCATTTTTAAAAGCCGTCTACGGAACCAATTTAACTAATTCTCACTTTGCCTTCTCTAATTTAAATGGAAGCGATTTGAGAGGTGTGAATTTAGGGGGAAGTGATTTAAGATATGCAAGCTTAAATGGCCTCTATCTGTCGCGTGCAAACTTAGAAAATACCGATTTGCGTTATACACAAAGTAGTGGTAGTGACTATTGCAGAACGAATGTTAAAAATGCACATTTTGAAAATGCCAATTTCAAAGGTGCCATTTTTCTTGATGTTAAAAACTTACATGATGCACATTGCAATGATCAAACTCAATTGCCTGCCGGATATGAATGTATCAATAATAAAATCAAAATAGTCGATTGTAACTCGCAAAAAATAATTCCGATCGGTTATTACTGCGTACAGGGAAATAAGACGCCTCAATTACTTCCAATCGAAGGGTGTCCTGACGAATTATTGGAAAATCCTGATCCGCGCGAATATTACAATTACTTTGAAAATATAAAAAACAAGCTCATAAAAAACGGTAATCTAAAATAACAACTATTGATTAAAAAGCTATTTTATTTTCACGGAATTTTTAAAATTTACTGTCTCTAAAAGTACATTACTTTATATATCCCTGGCGCAGTTCTTCAGTATAAAAAATATAAAGACCTACAGAAATAATTATGACGCTTAAAATAAAGGGAAAACTTACTTTTTGATGTAAAATAATCCATTGAAAAAAAGCGGTAAAAAATGGAACAACGCCACCGGCAAAAGAGAGAAGTGTAACGGTATATCGTTTAAGCAAAAAACCGTAAAGATTGTAACAAATCACACCACCAATCAATACCAATGCAAATAAACAGACAATGGTTATCGGCCAATTTTTTACCGGAAAAGGATGCCACGGTTCAAAAAATGGCGATAATATTAATGAGTAACCACCACCAATCAACATTGCCCATCCATTAATCACTAATGCTCGATACCCTCGATGAAGCAATTTTTTAAAGGTGCTCCATGCAAAAGCGGCTGAAATCACGGCAATAACTAAAGCAATGTCTGCTGTTGAAACATGAAAAAGTGACGTTAACGCCTGTTCCTTAGCTCCTTCATGCATAACAATCGGAATAAATCCAAGAAAACCAATCGCCATACCAACAAATTTTAAAACGGTCATGCGCTCTTTAAACATAAACCAAGCAAAAACGGCCGTAATAAACGGTGACAAACTCCAAATAAGTGATACTTTTGCAGCATTAAAAGACTGTCGTCGAAATTTTAAATAAGAAAGCATTATGCCGCCAGAGATAAGCATGCGCAGCGCAATAAAAAAAATGGGCGAAGCATTCTGCATTGCAGTTGAACCAAAAATAAATGTTAAGCCAAACAATGCATACATTAAAATTAACAACACCATATTTTCAACCCTTTAATTCGTCTTTATAAAAGAAAAACATGCCAACAAAGATCAAGATCAGCGAAATGAAGAATGTATGAGAAACTTTTTCACCAAGTAAAAAATAACTTAATACTGCCGTAAAAAGAGGCGTACTTAAACTTGAAAATGTCATAAATACAATTGTATATCGTTTTAATAAGTATGCATATAAATTATATGCAATAATATGTGCAACCAATGCAGCGGCTATAACAAAGGTCAAGCAATATAAGATATTTGTCACAGGCAAAGGGTACCATCCTTCAACGATAATAGATGCAATCATAGAAAATATCCCACCAATAGAAAGTGAAATTCCATTTACTAAGATAGGACTATATGATCGACGATCAACGAGCACCTTCATTGCCGACCATCCAACAACGGTAGTTAAGGATGCAATAACTACCGCTATATCCGCTAATGAAAAATTATAAGCTGATCCATTTTTTCCTGTTAATAAAATGATTAATCCTGATAAACCGATAAGAAGCCCTAAAAATTTTGCGCGAGAAAGTTTTTCTTTAAAAAAAATATATGATATGGCTGCTCCAAAAAATGGTGACAACATATAAATCAAAGAGACTTTTGCCGTATAAATATATTGCAGTGCCCAAAGATCAAAGCTATTTGTAATAAACGCACCAGCCAAAGCTACCAATGCAAAAAGCCAATAGTCTTTCTTTTTTATGTTGATCTGCTGTTTGCGAAAGAATTTATAATAAATTAGAAGGAGGGATCCTGCAATGATAAGCCGTAATCCAACTAAAAAAAACGGCTGAGCAAAGGAAAGTGACTCTTTGTTTAAAATAAAAGAAAAAGAGATCAATAAATAAAGAAGTAATAACAAAAACACCTTTAAAGACCTTTACAAATCTGCAACAAACCTTATTCGCTCAATTTTTTTCGCCATCCCTGTTTCTGTGTCGATCGTCAAAACCACACCACCTAAAACAAATGGCCCTTCATCTTCAACTTCAAAGCGATGCGGCATTTGCGTCATCATTGCACGTAATGCGCTTTCCTTTTTAAATCCAATCATTGAATTTAATGCCCCAACCATACCAATATCAGAAATAAAAGCGGTGCCTCCAGGCAAAATACGTTCATCAGCTGTTTGAACATGGGAATGAGTTCCTAAAACAGCTGTTACTTTGCCATCAAGGAAAAATGCCAAGCCTTGCTTTTCCGCCGTTGCCTCAGCGTGAAAATCAACGATAATAATATTTGTTTGTGGGCGTAAATAAGAAAGAATGGTTTGCATGGTTCTAAATGGACAATCAGTTAACTCTCTAAAAAAAACGCGCCCTTGCAAACTCACAACACCAACAAGCATGTTATTTACACTAAAAACAGTAACACCTTTTCCAGGACAACTGGATGGATAATTGGCCGGACGCAACAAATTCGTATTGCTTTCAAGATAGGCATGAATGTTGTTTTTTGCCCAAACATGATTTCCCGATGTGACAACATCAACACCAAGTTTTTTAAGTTGTTCCATGTCTGAAGGAATAATTCCACGACCATTTTTTGCAACATTTTCACCATTAACAATAGTTGCATCAATGTGATATTTTTCTCTCATGTGTTTAATATGATTTGAAAAAAATCGCAATCCTGGTTCCCCGATAATATCGCCTACAAATAGTACTTTTAGATCTTTCATCATTTTACCGTGCATATTCGATGGCGCGTTTTTCGCGAATAACATTTACTTTTATTTGTCCCGGATAATTCATCTCCCCTTCAATTCTCTTTGCTATCTCGCGAGCCATAATACGCGCACGTTCATCATCAACAACCGTTTCTTCTACTATTATGCGAATTTCTCTTCCAGCTTGCAAAGCATATGCTTTTTTCACTCCTTCTAAGAATAATTGGTCCATAAATGGAACTAAAAGCAACTTCTTCATGATGCGCTGCAATTGCATTAACAAGACGCGCATCTTCTCCGCAACGTTTCACAACATCAGCCCCTATTTGTGCATGGGGACCCTCGAGCTCAGCGGTCATCGCTTTGCCAATATCATGAAACAACCCTGCGCGTGCTGCAATTTGTTGATCAAGATTCAGTTCAGCTGCAATGGCTCGAGCGAAATAAGCAACTTCTTTACTGTGTTGCAGGACATTTTGTGAATAACTTGTTCTAAAATGTAGTTTTCCCAATAAGGTAACTATTTCTGGAGAAACGCCTTGCAGATTGAATTCTAAAATTGCTTCCTTGCCATACTCTTCAATAATTTCTTCGATCTCTTGTTCGCACTGTGCAACCGTTTCCTCAATGCGTGTTGGATTTATTCTTCCATCACTAATAAGAATTTCGAGTACACGACGAGCAACTTCTCTCCTGACCGGATTGAAACCTGAAATTGTAATTACCTCAGGGGTGTCTCCAATGATGAATTCCATTCCGGTTGCCATCTCAAGAGCCTTAATATTGCGCCCCTCTTTACCAATGATTCGGCCTTTCATGTCTTCATTGGGTAAATGAACAACACCGACCGTTGCCGTATTAACCGTATCAGAAGTATAACGCTGCATGGTACTGATCAAAACTTCGCGCGCACGATCTTTTGCTCGTTGTTTACACTCTTCTTCAACTTTTTGTATCCATCGCTCTTGTGAAAGATAAACTTCATCATGCAACGTTTCAAGCAGCGTTGCTTTTGCTTCTTCGTTGCTCATGCCGCTTACTTGCTCTAATTTCACGATGAGATCATTGTACAATGTTTTTAGCTTTGCCTCATTTAAACGAAATTGATCAGACGCTCGCAATAATTCTCGCTCACGCTTTTGCAATTCAAGCTTGAGCTCATCAAGTCGCAGTTCCCTCTTTTGTAAATCCTCATCACGCATGATAAGTTTCTTTTGCAATCGATCTAGATCGATTTTTTCTCTCTTTATCTCATCATCAAATTCACGACGACGACGGTAAATTTCATCACGAATTTTAAGTGATGCTTCACGACGCTCAGTTTCAATTTCACGCTCAATTGCATTTAATCGGTCTCTTGCTTGTCCAAGCTCGCGTCTTGCGCGCGCCAATCGCTGTTGGGCGTACAATAAAAGAGTCAATGACAGAGTGAAAACCACTCCACCAATCATATAAACAATATACCAAAACATCTATTTTCCCTATATTCAAAAACAAAGCTACAATATCACTATCCAGGGATCCAAAAAAAACAGACGTTTACTTTTTAAACGTTAAAAAATAAAAATGAGAATTAAATAACAATTTTCAATAATTACGAAGAACCCAAACATTGATTAACTGATGCAATCAAATCTTTTTCCTTACTCTTAAGCACTGCTAATCGTTCTTCAAATTTTTGAATTTGAATCGCCATCTGCAAGGCTGACAGCACTGCAACCTTCTTTTTATCAGTAATTTTAGATTGCAAAGAAATCGAAGACATTAAATCATTTGTATAATCAATAGCCTGAGAAAAAATATTCTCAGGCTCGTCGCTTACTATCGTATAAAAATCATCAAAAATCGTTATCGTCTGTTTTTTTAATTCACTCATCTCAATGCTCTTGTTCAACAACAGCATCAATATCTTTAATTAAACTATCAACTAATCTTTTAGTTAATTCACGTTCCTCATCAGTCTGCTTACTGTTTTCTAATGTAACAAGCTCAAGATCTTCGACCCTCTTTTTGAGTTCAACATTTTCTTTAGAAAGTGTTGCATTCTCACCCCTGAGCAAACTAATAAGACTTACTAAATCTTCAATCTTTTTTTCAAGTATAGCTAAAGCTTCCATAACGCCCCTCTACCTTCTCAATAAAAAACATTCTAGGCACATCTTAACCTATGAATTCGTATAATATCAAGAAAAATTTTTAAATTTTTGCAATTTCAACTAATTGCGTAAATGCTTGAGGCTCAAAAATAGCTAATTGACTCAGCATCTTCCTATCAAGTTGAATATTTGCTTTTTTAAGCCCACTCATAAATTTATTATATGAGAGACCATTTGCTTGCGCAGCTGCATGAACACGTACAATGAAAAGATTACGCATTGAACGTTTTTTAAGTTTGCGTCCTTTAAAAGCAAATGCCATAGCACGCAAAAGAGTTTCTTTCGCACGCCTAAAAACATTTTTACGTTGCCCCCAAAAACCTTCCGTCTTTTTTAATAGACGTTTATGACGCTTGTGTGTAACTGTCCCACGTTTTACTCGTGACATACTAATAATCCTTAAAACTAAAAACTAAACCTAATAAACCCCCAAACTATAAATATGGCAAAAGACGCTCTATTCTTTGCGCATCACCACTTGCCATATAGTCTGCATGACGCAAATGACGTTTTCTCTTCGAGGTCTTGCTCGCCATCAAATGTCTTTTATACGCATGCTGACGTTTAATTTTTCCCTTTGCTGTCTTTTTAAATCGCTTTTTAGCAGCAGAATGTGTTTTCATCTTTGGCATAGAAAAATCCTATCAGTTCTTTATTTATGTTTAATATAATAAACGCGTGACCAAAAACTTCCAAGAGCCATGTCTTTTTCACGCTCTAAATTGTCAAAACCTTTTTCGGAAAGCGTTTTATCAATCTTTTCAAACATTTGTTGTCCGCGTTCCTCTTTATTAGCTACTTCGCGCCCGCGAAACATCAATGTAAATTTAACTCGGTTACCTTCATCCAAAAATTGAATTGCTTGTTTCATTTTTGTCTGATAATCATGCTCATCAATCTTTGGCCTAAATTTAACCTCTTTAATTTTAATTACCTTTTGCTTTCTCTTAGCATCAGATAATTTTTTCTTTTTAGCATAGAGCATTTTGCCAAAATCCATGATTTTAACAATCGGCAAACCATCGCTACTATTTTCAGCTAAAAGCACCAAATCGAGTCCTTCTTCGCGCGCTTTAGCCAAAGCCTCAAAACGATTTAATATGCCAAGATTTTCACCTGAATCAGTAATCACTTGCATGCGAGAATATCCGATTTGCTCATTAATTGGTTGATATTCTTTTTGCTGATCTCTTCTACGATCTTTCAACAGAACCTCTTCGATTAATCCGTTTTTTCCTGCAACTTTTCTAAAACTTGTTTTTTAATAGAAAGGCAAGTTTCTTTATTTTCTTTTAAAAATTGAAGTGTTTGCTCGCGACCTTGTGCAATATTTTCATTTTCATATGAAAACCATGCACCAGATTTTTTGATAATTTCACAATGCAATGCAGCATCAAGCAAATCCAATTCTTTGCTAATACCTTCCTCAAAAAGCAAGTCAAGCTCAACACGCTTGAATGGTGGCGCAACCTTATTTTTCGCCACCTTAATAGCAACCCGATTGCCAATATGCAACTCGCCCTTCTTGAGACTTGCTATCCTGCGCACATCCAAACGCAGCGATGCATAAAATTTAAGCGCGTTGCCACCAGTTGTGGTTTCTTTATTTGCAAAAGCGAAACTGCTAATATTTTGACGAATTTGATTAATAAAAATAAGAATCGTCTTAGATTTATGAACAATCGGCGTCAATTTTCGCAAAGCCTGCGACATAAGTCGCGCCTGCAATCCAACATGCGCATCACCCATTTCACCTTCAAGTTCAGCTTTAGGAACCAAGGCTGCCACTGAGTCAATAACGATTAAATCAATCGCGCCAGAACGAATAAGCATTTCGGCGATATCAAGTGCTTGCTCCCCGAAATCGGGTTGACGCCAAGGTTGTTTTGCCTGAAGCTTCTGGTCCGTAAATTTCGATAATCCTGCCGCGCGGAATTCCATTGACTCCCAATGCATGATCAAGCAAAATAGATCCAGACGAAATTACTTCAACATGAGCATTAGTTGCCTGGCCCAACAACATAACTGAGCCTTTTCCATATTGTTTGTCGATTTGAGCAAATGTTGCCTCAAGTGCCTTTTTTTTCGCAACTTGAACTTCATTGCTCGTTGTTTGACTGCTCACGCTATCCTTTATCGTTAAAACAACTATAATTTAATGATTTTTTCATTTACTTTAATTGTAGCATTTTTGTACAAAGAAGCAATAAACGCTTCTTGCGTAAGCTGTTTTTGCTCTTGATACATCTGTTGCCGCAAGGCTTGTTTTTGCTCTTCAAAAATCTTTTCATCAAACGGTGCTATCTGTTCAAGACACACAATAAAACCAGTATCGCCATTTACAAATGTTAATACTTTTCCTGGCACAGTTAACATAAATAATTGAGTTGCTGAAGTGCCCATACGTTTTATCAAGCGCTGGACCTTATCGCCCATTTGCTGACTGACGGTACCGGTGGATTCAATCGATGCACGATGTTTTTCTGCAAACTCTTCAAATTTATCTTTTTCTGTTATTTTTTCAGCATCTTTAAGAATAGTTTCCAGCTTTTTGAGAGACTGTTTATGGTAAAAATCATTAAGCAAACGCTCTTTTGCCTCTTCAAACGACGGCTGATAACTCTTTTTGATATCCGAAATATAAAAGGCATAACCTTCGCTATCGGTTAATGAGGAACCCCCAGAACCTTTGCGAGCTATAAAGAATTTCTGCATATAAGGTTCACTGCCCTTTTCTTGCAGAGGAAGAACAGCCTTCTTGCCACCCCTATTTTTAGCCAATTCTTCAAGCGCAGTCAGCGCGTCTTCTTGAGCTAAGGCGCGACGAACATCAGCGGGGAAAGATCGATTGAATTGAGTTCCGCGCAATTTGTTAGTTATTTCATTTTTAGCCTGATCGAGAGACTTAAATGTTTGAGCCTTCTTTGCGACACGCTGAATTAATTCAAATCCTCCAGGAACTTCAATAATCGGAGAAATGTCGCCATCTTTTGCTAAACGAAATGCCGCTTGTTCAAATGATGGATCATAAATGCCGCGTGCAAAAAACTCGGTCAAACCACCTTTTTTCTTTGTTGCAACATCTTCTGAAAATTCTTTGGCACGTTCGGCAAAAAGCGTTCCATTTTCACCCAATTCTTTTTTAACTTGAGCTAACTTTGCGCGAACAGCAGCTTTATTTTGATCAGTAAATTTGAGCAAAATATGCCGAACTTGAACTTGTCCCGGCTGATCAATAAACTCTTTGTGTTTATTTTGATTATAATACTTCTCAATCTGTTTATCTGTAATCTTTACCGGATAGCGATTGCCATCAAATTTCCAAACGAAACCAGATCTTTTTTCTGAAACCCAATACCTTTTATTTTTTCTATTTTCTGCATCAAAAAATTTCTTAAGTTCTTGGTCAGAGGGTTTATTCTTTGATTCTTCTTTAATTAATTTTTGCAGTGGCAATTCTGCGATGAGAAAACTTCGAGGCGTGTAAGCCTGAATGAACCGTTCCTTTACTAAAAATTGAGGAACATAAACAGCCCCCTCAGTTAATTGCATAACGAGCGTTGCCAACATTTGATTTGTCAATTGGTTCCTTAACTGTTCAACACTCATATTATGCGCATACGCCAACTGGGCTAAATTAATAGAACCATCGGGTTGTACAACATCTCGTGGAACCATGCGAATGAGCTGTTGATTAACATAAGCCTGTGATAACGTAATATGCAATTGTCGGGCAACCCCCTCGAGAAGTTTTTGATCGATTAAAGAATCAATGGCAATTCTTTGAGGATCATCACCTAATCCTTGCATTTTTAGAAATTGGTCGGCGTTTTCGCCAAATATTTGTTTGAAACGCGCTATTTGTTGCTGAACATCAAATATACGTTGTTGATACTCCTCTACACCAACCGATCTTCGATTTACTTTTAAAACCCACATATCTCCTTCAAACCATTTAAAAATGATCATGAAAGCTGAAGGAAAAATAACAAAAAAACTAATAACATAGATGACATAACGGAGAAAACGACCTTGTAAGTGTCGACGAAAAAGCGAAATCATGTAATTAACCCTCTTGTTCTATTTGACGTATATTAACCGATATTTTCTTAAACTGTGGTATGTCTTTTAAACTCTCTAAATCCTTTTCTAGCTCCTTTTTATCAGCATATGGACCAGTAACTATTTGATACGTTATCTTACGTTTACCATTCTTTAATTTACGTGAACTCTTTTTAATTCGCAATTCAATATGATTTTTATGAGCAATATCAACAAGATTTAATGCTTGCCCATAATTATCATTGGTAGCAATTACGGAAAAAAAGGCATTTTTTGTAATTTTTTGTGACTCAGCAACCGCTTCTTCTTCAGTTTTTGGCGCGACGTGCTCTGCAACCGTTGTCTCAGGTTGTGCCTGTTCTAAGAGAGCCTCTTCGCTTGTTTGCTGAACAAAAGCTCTCACAGCTTTACGCTGCCCCATAAAATAACCTGCTAAAAATGACAACAAACAGAGTATTAAGAATGCGGCAACAAGCCAGCTCGCTTCTCTCTTATAAATGACAAATGCTGAAATTGGCACTTTTTGTTCAAACTCAGGCACATGCCCAGTGGAACGGTTAAACATCTTCTCTTCCTTTTAATTTTTGATACACTTGCTCTGCAACCACCGTATAATCATTTTGAGTCAAATTGATCCATTCAGTGTATACCGCATTACGATGTTCTTCAAATTTTTTAGTTAACATTCTATTAAACGTCAACTGGCGCTTGGCATAATTACGCGTCTTTTGCTGAATGAGAGCAATTAACTCTTCTATCGAATTTATTTGATTATCTAAATAACGAATAATATCGTCATATCCGATGAGTTTTTTTTGCAACAAAAATTGATGCCAATCAGATGAAAGATTTTCTACTTCATCAAGCCACTCGCACTGAATCATTATCTTTACCCGGTCATCAATACGTTTATATAAATCATCAATAGTACGGGTTAAAAACAAAACATATGCATCATCAAGTGCATTGAATGTTGGCGTATATGTTGATGGCAAAACACCTGTGCCATACCAAATATCGAGTGCCCGTTCAATGCGATAGCGATCATTTTCATTAATCTGAGAAGCTCTTTGTGAATCAATGGAATTTAATTTCTCCCATAAATCAATGGTTGGAATCTCCGAATTATGCGCCAGTCTTTCAATAATGCTCTCTTTCTGCGGGGGAAAAAATAGACTGTTAAGATAAAAACCTGAACCGCCAACGATAATTGGCACTTTTCCTCGGGATTTTATTTCATTAATAAGCACTTCAACTTTTTTACGAAAAGAAACAACGGTAAAATTAAGCGGCTCATCAAGTACGTCAAACAAGTGATGGGGAATAATAAAGCTTTTCCAATCAGGCTTGGCAGTGCCGATAATTAACGGTTTATAAAATTGCCCCACATCTGCGTTAATAATCTCAGCATCTACTTTTTTGGCTAGCAGCAAAGCCAAATCGGTCTTTCCAACGCCTGTTGGACCAGCAATAATAATTGATCGTTTCTCTTTTACCATTCTTCTAATTTAGCACAATTTTACGAAAAAAATTAACCCGTCCAACTGGAGATATTCAAGTTGACAAAAATAGCTAAAAATACTATAATTGAAATAATTAACATTGATAAAAACAATAAATAAGGAAGAAGGAAATGAATTTAAAAAGATTATTCATAATGTTTTTCACCGTGCTTTTGCCCGTTCTATTACAAGCAAATGGTGAAAATGAAAAACTTATCAAAGCGGCAACAGATGGAGATTTAACAGCGCTTGTTTCCGCCCTTGGCACCGGAACAGATGCCACTGCAAAAGACACGGCTTTTATCATGGGAGTTGAAGGTCGCCATGTTGAAATTGCAGAAACTCTCCTAGATGCTGGAGCAGATGTTCATGCGGGCGAAGATGCTGCGATAGACCGAGCAATCGAGAATGATCACGATGAAATGGTAAGATTGCTTCTAAGAACAATGCATGCACGAGATAGCATTCAAGATTTAACAACCGCCAGCAGAGCAAAACCATCTCTATGTGTAGATGCACTACTTCTTGCGCATAAATAGAAAAAAGAAATGGACTAATTATGAAAATTTTAAGATTATTTTTTTTGACACTTACAATCTCGTCACTTTTTGCTGGTCTTGATGAAGATCTTATCGAAGCCGCTAAAAACGGTGGCACGAAAGAAGTGGAAGAACTTCTTGATCGCGGGGCAAATATTCATGCTCGCGATGATCATGCATTAAGATGGGCAGCTGGAAGTGGTCATACTGACACCGCAAGGTTGCTTCTTGATCGTGGGGCAAATATTCATGCTCGCGATGATGCGCCTTTACGATGTGCAGCTTCAAATGGTCATACTGACACCGCAAGGTTGCTTCTTGATCGTGGGGCACATGTTCATGCTGACGATGATTGTGCATTAAGATGGGCTGCT
>Ga0075555_107_pt1 | contig 90562 bp, 86 predicted proteins | sample RifGroA2_FD_68111 | JGI IMG/M metagenome (GOLD analysis project Ga0075555, IMG submission 68111) | candidate division TM6 bacterium GW2011_GWA2_36_9 | reverse complement strand
AGCACGCTGAATTCCCTCTTGAGCGCATCGAATTCCCAGTCAAAAGGTATCTCCTCAGCCACGACTCCCATGAGGTAGTCTTCCATGCCGAGGTCATTCACGACGAGGAACAGGCCGTTCTTTTTCCTTCTGATCTCGATCCAGCCGCGATAGTCCCGTCCGTTCAGCCGGGTGTATTCACCTTCGGACCTGACCCGGGCCGGCCTGGTGCCACCATGGGAAGCGCTGAAGATCATTGTTTTCTCCCTGCGGCCGGGACGCATGCCTTCCAGCACCAGTCCCCGCTCCGACTGCACGGTAATGCTCTTCTGGTTGTCAAGGACGGCAACGCGGATGTTTTCAGATGCAGATACGGGAAAAGGGTGAGCGTAAAATTCCAGTTCAATATGCGCGACGAATTGTTGGCAATCGTATTTATGGTGGTCAAAGTTCGTACATTCCTTTTAAGATTAATCCTGTTGGTGTTATGCCGGTGATTTTTGCATCTGCAGCTTTGCAATGGCCTATGATTATTTTTAATGTTTTAGGCGCTAAATTTGAGTCGTTACGCTTTTTAAGTGATATTATTAATTCTCGTCCCGTATTTTTATCGCTTGAATTTGTGTTAATTATTTTCTTTACCTTCTTGTATACAGCACTTGTCTTTAATCCTGATGAACTTGCTGATAATATTAAGAAAAATGGTGGATTTATTGCAGGAATTAGACCTGGCAAAAAGACGGCACAGTTTTTTGATTACATCTTGAATCGCATTGGGTTAGTTGGTGCTATTTATCTTGGTATTTTGGCAGTAGTTCCCGATATTTTACGTTCAATTTTTGATGTACCATTCTTATTAACTGGTATTTCATTATTGATTGCGGTGGGTGTGGCAATGGAAGCTTCTGCTCAAATTGAAACATTTTTGATTGAACACCGTTATGAAGGTTTTCTTTCTTCCGGTCGTGTTAAGAATAGGATAATGCGTTGAGTATGCAAAAAAGATTATTGCTTTTTTTAGGTGCACCAGGTTCTGGTAAGGGAACGCTGGCTCAACGATGTGTAAAAGAACTTGATTATGAACAACTTTCCACGGGAAACTTGTTTCGTGAACATGTGGTGCGTGGTTCAGAAATAGGTAGAGATATAGATTTAGCCTTAAAATCTGGTAGACTAATAGATGATAGCATTGTTACCTCAATGGTGACTGAGTGGCTTAATCAAAATCCTATGAAAGAACGAATTATTTTAGATGGTTATCCCAGGACTCTTGTTCAGGCAGAAACATTTAATAATTTTGTTTCATCTGGTTATGAGCATAAACCTGCAGTTGTTTGGCTTAAAATTTCTGAGAAAGCGGTGATTGATCGATTGACATTACGTTTGACTTGTTCTAAACAAGGGTGTCAAGTGGTTTATTCACTTGCAGAAGGTTCAGGATGTCAGCCGTGCAATGCTGATTTTTGTGATTTATGTGAATCGCCGTTAATCAGACGTTCAGATGATGAAATTGAAGCCATTGAAAAAAGATTGAAATTATATGGTATTCATGAGCGGCAGTTGCTTGATTTTTATCATAAACATGAATATGAGATTATAGATTTAAATGCGGTGCAACCAGTCGCATCTATTTTTGATGAATTTAAGCGACGAGTGCGTTGATGATTACCTTGAAAAACAGTGATGCCATCAAAAAGATGCGTGAAGGTGGTCAAAGGCTGGCAACAGTTTTTGATCGTATTGCGCCGTTCGTTAAGCCTGGAATTTCAAGTTTGGCTCTTGATGAAATGATTGAAAAGCAATTGCAAGATTTGGAATTAAAGGCTGAGGCGAAGGGATATCACGGGTATAAACATGTAAGCTGTATCTCCTTTAATGATGAGGTGGTGCATGGTATACCAGCTGCTCATAAAATTATTCAGCTTGGCGATTTAATAAAAGTTGACATTTGTGTCTCATGGCATGGTTATTGTGTCGATATGGCGCGGAGTTTTGCTGTTGGTGTATTAAGTGAGAAAATACAGCACTTTGTTCATGTGGCAAAGGAGTCGTTGGATGCGGGAATTGCTGCAGCTCAAGTTGGTGCGTGTCTTTCTGATATTTCTGCAACCATTCAACAGGTGGTAGAGCAACATCGCTATGGTATTGTTCGTAATTTTGCGGGTCATGGCATAGGTGTTGAAATGCATGAAGAGCCGGAAATACCTAATTTTGGAAAATTTGGTAAAGGTCCTGTTCTCAAGGCTGGCATGACATTGGCAATTGAACCAATGATAACTGTTGGTGACTATCGGGTATATATTGCTACTGATGGATGGACAGTGAAAACAAGAGATAAAAGTTGGGCGGCACATGTGGAGGATACAGTGCTTATTACAAATGAAGGGCCTGAAATTTTGACCAGGCCGACGGGGGTGAGGGTCTAATGAAACAAAAAGATGATGTAGTGCGCGTTGAGGGTATCGTGAAAGATACATTGCCCAATGCGATGTTTAAAGTAGAGATTGAGGGTGGTCATGTGGTTCTTGGGCATGTTTCAGGCAAGATGCGTATGAATTATATTCGTATTTTACCGGGAGATAAAGTTGCCCTTGAATTATCTCCATATGATTTGAAGCGAGGAAGAATTGTTCGTCGATTTAAGATGTAAGGAATAATCATGAAAGTGCGAACATCAGTTAAAAAAATTTGTGATGGATGTCGAATCATTCGTCGAAAAGGTATTGTGCGTGTTATTTGTTCAAAAAATGCACGGCACAAGCAACGTCAGGGATGATGGCATGATAGAAGGATGCTTATAATGGCGAGAATTGAAGGTGTATTGTTACCACATAATAAGAGAATAGAGTATGGACTTACATACCTTTATGGTATTGGGGTTCCGTCCTCAAGAAAAATTTTAAAAAAGCTTAATATTAACTTCGATACACGTGTAAAAGATTTAACCGATGCAGAAGTTGCAGCAATACAAAAAGAGCTTACAGAGCGTTATGAAATAGAAGGTGGGCTTCGTAAAGAATTGATGCTCAGTATTAAGCGCTTGCAGGAAATTGGTTCGTATCGTGGATTGCGCCACAAAAGAGGACTTCCTGTAAGAGGCCAGCGAACAAAAACGAATGCAAGGACAAGAAAAGGTCCTCGTAAAGCGGCTATTGCTCTTAAGAAAAAAGCTCCATCGAAGAAATAACGGTTAATTAATGAGTGAGTTTAAAACGTTATGACATATAAAAAGAAATCAAAAAAAGTAAAAAGACATGTTGATTCAGTCGTTGCGCATGTAAAATCTTCTTTTAATAATACAATCGTGACTGTTACAACATCATCTGGTGACGTGCTCTTAACAAAAAGTGCTGGTGCACTTGGTTTTAAAGGATCCCGCAAAGGTACACCGTATGCTGCAGGGCAGGTTGCTACCATTCTTGCGAGAGATATGGAACCTCTTGGTGTTAAGACGATGGAAGTTAATTTACAAGGGCCTGGTTCAGGACGAGAATCGGTGGTTCGCGCTTTTCAAGCAGCAGGCTTTTCAGTTACCATGTTGCGCGATGTGACACCATTGCCTCATAATGGATGTCGGGCACCAAAAAAGAGACGAGTTTAATTAATATAGACACAGGATGCTGACGCTATGGTGAATATTGGGAAACAAAAAAAGTCTGAGATGAGTGAAAAAGGGGCAAAAACGAAAGGCGCTGGCAAGGTTGTTAAGCGTATGAAAAAACTTTCCGAATATGGAAAGCAGCTCTTAGAAAAACAAAAAGTAAAAGAGATGTATGGTATGCGCGAACGTCAATTTAAGCGTTTCTTTGAAGTGGCAACCAAATCAGAAGGTGCTCCAGGTGAAAACTTATTGAATCTTCTTGAAAGAAGACTTGATAATGTTTTGTATCGTTTGAAATTGGCGAATACCCGTTGTCAGGCTCGTCAAGTTATTGTTCATGGTCACGTTTTGGTCAATGGTAAAAAAGTTTACGCACCATCTTATTGGGTGAGCGTAGGCGAAGAGATTTCATTGGCACCAAATGTACTTGAAAAAGGCAAGTTTTTAGAACAAGTTGTTGATAAGCGTCTGAATATTGGTGTTAAAGTACCTGAATGGCTTGAATTGGTTAAAAAAGATCGTAAGGGTAATGTTTTACGCTTGCCAGTGAGAGCTGATATACAAGCACCAATTGAAGAATATCTTATTGTAGAATTGTATTCCAAGTAATGTAGCTTAGATTATGTGGGGTAAAGCAGATAGGTTAAAAAATCAGGGAAATAGATGAGCAAAATGGAATATCAGCCATTAACGCTTCCACGGTTACAGTGGAACAAAAAAACGTTAAGTAATACTTATGGTGAAATTGTGGCGCAGCCACTTGAACCTGGTTTTGGCATCACACTTGGTAATGCTTTGCGTCGCGTTTTGTTGGCTGCAGTAGAAGGATCGGCTGTAACGTCGGTTATTGTTAAAGGTGTTAATAACGAATTTTCAACATTGCCTGGTATTATAGAAGATGTGATGCAAATTCTGTTAAATATTAAACAGATTGTCATTCTTAATAAAACAGGTAAATCTGGAAAGATGCACCTGAAAATTTCTGGCAAAGAATATGATCGTGCAACTGTTGGAAATATTGTTGCAGATGAGCATGTAGAGTTAATCAATAAAGATCATATTTTAGCACATTTAGCAAAAGATGGTGAATTGGATATTACCTTTTTTGTTGATTCTGGTCGAGGATATCAGCCTGCCAAATGGCCTATTGGGACTGCATTGCAAGCTGATAATCGTATTTATTTAGATGCGATGTTTTCACCTGTGGTGAAAGTATTTTTTGATGTTGAAAAAACACGTGTTGGTAAAGATATTGATTATGATAAATTGACTATGCATATCTTTACGAATGGGGCTCAAAAGCCGAACGATGTTTTAAATTACGCTGTTTCTATTTTAAGAACACAACTTGAGCACTTTTTGTTAGCATCAGAGATTCCATTTAATGAAATTTCTGAAGTTCCACCAATGAAAGAAGTAGTTGTTACCGAAAAAGAAGAAGCGATTCTTAAAGGTATTCCAGTTGAAATTTTGTTAAAATCGATCGACGAGCTTGAATTGACAGCTCGTTCGCATAATTGTTTAGAAAGTCACGGTATTAAGCGCGTCTTAGATTTAGTCAATTTAACAGAAGATGAAGGCCTTAAAATTAAGAATTTTGGGCGCAAGTCTCTTGATGAAGTAAAAGATGCGATGAAAGCTCTTGGCCTTTCATTTGGTATGAACATTAACGAAGAAGATGTTATAAAGGCACTCAAGCAGCGCGGTGCTTTAGAAGTTGGAAAATAATAAGATAATAAGAAATTGGAACATCCATGAGACATCGAATAGATCGAAAAAAACTTAATCTCAAATCTTCGCATAGAACTGCGTTGTTGAGAAATCAGGTAATTCATTTTATTGAAAATGGTTTTTTGCAATCGACAAAGCCGACTGTAAAAGAAGTTCAACGAATGACTGAAAAATTAGTAACATTAGCACGTCAGGGAACTGATTTTAATGTTCGTCGCAGAGTTAAACAGCTTTTACCTTACAAAGAATCAGCGGTTGTACGTTTATTGAAGGAAATTGCTCCTCGTTATAAAAATCGACCAGGTGGATACACACGTACAATTTCAATGGGACGTCGTATCAGCGATATTGCCCCAATGTTGCGTCTTGTTTGGGTAGAAAGCGCTGAAACTGAAGGCGAAGCAAAAAGATAACTTTTGTTTTTATGAGAATAAAAAAGGATGCCCCGAAGAGCATCCTTTTTTTGCTATTTATTTTTCGGCTTTTTTCATCCTATATTGTTCGAGGAACGTTTGAATCGCTGGATAATCTTTAGCTTTTTCATATGCTATTTCAATCCAATCTTTAGGATCTCGATACATGAGCAGATACTGCTCACGCATTTCTTTATCATTTAACATTGCTTCAACAAAAGCGAGTTTTCCAGCTTTTGCACTCCTTCTCAATGCTTGACCGAACATATCGACGGTAGATTCAGGTTTAAAGAGTTTGGCTCTTTGGGCTGGATCTTTTAATATGATCGTTAATTCCGCCACATTTCCCTCTTTTGCCGCAGTGTTAAAACGTGTTTTAACACCTTTCCCATACAATGCTGAACTTAATAACAAAACTGAGAGAAAAGCATATTTTTTGATATTTTTCATTATACTTCCTTCTTTTTTATACTTACTTTCCTTTTTCCTCTTCATTTTAAAAATAACAAAAAACGATTCAGCAAGTCAATGATTTTGATAAAAATTCCATAGAATTTTTCAGCGTGCATGTTTTGTTGAGACTTTTATGGGACTGCTTTGATTGAGTCGTGTTTTTAGATGATTTTTGGCTTATGTACGCCTGGACTTATCAAGCAAGAGATGTGAAAGCGCCCCTGCAATAAAAAAGAGAGCATTTATCAGGGCTTCAGAGGCTTTTGCGGGTTGAATGAAGGAGATAATACAGACAATAATGAGCGGTAAGCCGATTAAGAATGAGGGTTGATGAAATAGTCCTCGATGACGAACAATGAGAGGTATAATCGCCAGAATACTCGTAAAAATCATGATTTGTATATTTGGATTATTGATAATCAAGAGAATGTAAAAAATAAAAAGAAGACGATATATCCATAATTGAATTTTGCTTTTAGTATCAATGTCAGGAAAAAGGGATCCTAAGATACACAAGAGAAACCACTGTACATTATGAATCGTATCGAATGGATAATTTATAAATTTAAGCAGATAAAGGATTAAAACATAGGTAACAACACCACCAATAATATGGCCTTTATAATTCATTTTTGCGGCTCCCTTGGTGTTAATTTCATCAGTTGTGTTCCTGGGTAATAAAAATAAAGAATTTTTTTATAAGGCCATTCTTTTTTAACTAATTCATTTGCACCCCATTGGCAGAGACCGAGGTGATGTCCATATCCAGTTCCTTTGAAGGTGATGGAATTGCCTTTTTTGGTGCACGAAAAGGCGAAACTTTTTACTTCAGGAAACAAAGAGTAGATTTTTTTTCCATCGAGTTTAAAGGTTTTTTTGCCATCTTTAATAATCAGCGTTTTTACGATGCCCGCTTGATCGTGTTCAGTTTGTATGCCAGTGATGGATTTTATTTGAGGGAATATGTTGAGAACTGCTTTTTTAAAATGGTTAAGCGAAATATCTTTGTGCCAGGAATAGATTTTTAAATCTTTACAAAAAGTGCATGGATATGAGCGTGCAAGATAGGGAGCCTCTTTGAAATTGACCGTGTTATGAATAAGTGCTGGTGTGATGCCTCCACAGCATGAATCGAACATGGCAAGAATGGGCTTCTTGTTAAATGCGATGAAAATTCCTTTAGTTTCATTAACAGCATCTTTAATAGTTTGACATGAGTGTGTGCCAAAATAGGTTTGGTGTGCATTGGTTGGTTTAAGGTGATATTTTTGTTTCTTTTTGCGTGCCTGTTGTAATTGATAGATGGCATAGGTGCGACACGTAATTGCAAGAACTTTATATGTTTCACCTGACCAGCCAGGCCATCCTTCAGTTCCTAAAACTGATGTAATATAATCTTCGAGTGGTAATTTGTTAATGATTTCAACATTTTTATCAGTTACATGAATATAAAAAGTGCCCAAGTAGTTATTATTGTCAAATGATATATGGCCATCTACAGGACGCATTCGCAAAATATTGCTTTTATTTTTTTTGTTTTTTATAAAGAGATGATTTTTTTGCTGGATAATTGAGATTTGTTTTTTGAAAAGATATTGTTCGCTTGGTTTTTCAGAGCATGAAAATATTAAATCATTTTCGCTTTTAAAGACATAAGAATGATTTTCTTTTAAAGGGGCTGTTTTGAGAAGAACCTTAATGTTTAGAACTGGATTTTTTGCATGTGTAACTGAGAAAGTAATGAGAAGCAATAAGAATTTATATTTTGATACGATATTCATCCAAAACCTTACGATAAGTCTCTGGAAGAGCTTTTTTGGTATCAATGCCCCTATTGGCTAATCTATCTGCATCTTTATTTTCAGTTCGTACAATATGTTTAAACTGTACCTTCAGACCTTTTGTCAGGAGATAAGCAACATGAAAAAGCTGTTGTAAATCGGGGTTTTTAACTCGGTAATTTCCATTAATTTGTTTGATTAACAGTTCTGAGTCACTTAAAATGGTGAGTGGATCTTTTTTATTAAGCGTTTTCCAGGTGATAAGTCCGATGATTAATGCTAAGTATTCAGCTTGATTATTTGTTTTGTTGCCGATGAAATAACCCTTTTCAAGAAGCTTTGTTTCATTTTGTTTAAGTACAATTCCAGCACCTGCTGGGCCGGGATTATTACGTGCTGCGCCATCGATGTTTAGTACATATCCTTCAGAGGGTGTTTCTTCTTGAGGAATAAACGAAAGTTGATTATTCACATTACTCATTTTTTTGGGTAATTGGTTCTTCTTCTAGCTCTTCTGGCAAATAGATAAAACGGTAACATGAGTTACATTGCAAGAGTTTTTTTTGCTTAAGATCAAGAATACTTTGAGGTGGCAACTGTGCAAAACAGCCACTGCAGCTGTCATATTCTACTCTCACAATAGGATTATCTGTCTGCTTGCGCATCATGTTATATTTTTGAATCCATTCTTGTGGGACTAATTTTTCTTTTTTAACACGTTCTTTGTAAAGATCGTTTAAATCGGCTGTTAATTTTTGAACGGTTGCATCTTCTTCAGCATATTTTTTTTGTAAAGATTCTTGTTTTTCTTTGAATTTAGATTCTTGTTCATCAAAAGTTTTTTGCGCTGCTTCGAGTTCTTTCCAGCATTGAACGAGCTTTTTTTCATGATCATATTGTGATTTTTTGAGGAAATTGATCTCTTTTTTTAATGTTTCATAAACTTTTTGTGAATCGGTTTCTTCTAAAAGTTTTTTCTTTGCCTGTTCTCTGAGATCAAGATCTTTCATTGTAACTTCATGTTCGTGGACGATTTTTTTTGCATCACGAACATGCTGAATTGCAGTTTCATGATCCACCTTAATTTTTGCCTCTTCCTTTTGAAGTTGTGTGATACGCTTTTGCGTTTCGTCAAGAACGCGTTCTATTTTAATAAGTTCACGATCAAACTCAATAAGATTTATGAGAGATTGCAGGGGATGATGTTCCATAAATCACCCTTCATTTTTGGATCAACGATGTAACTTGCTTTTCATCAAAAGTACCGGCGAAATTCTTCACTGGTCTTAGTGGTGGGCCCACCAGGATTTGAACCTGGGACCTTTCGGTTATGAGCCGACTGCTCTGACCGCTGAGCTATGGGCCCGCTCACTTATTTCTAGCTTAATGGACTTTTGATTTTTCGTAAAGCGCCCAATTGCTCTCAGTGTTCATTATTCGCCAAATTTCACAAGAAAATCTTTAATGCGTAGGCTGTATGCCCATTCGTTGTCGTACCAACCAAAGATTTTAGCGATATTGTTTTGGCAGGTAGTTAGAAGGCCATCAATAACAACTGAATGGGGATTTCCTTTAAAGTCGCTTGAAACGAGTGGTTCATGTGTGATGTCGAGAATTCTTGTTAATTCATTTTTATTTGCTTCTGCAAATTTTTCGTTGATCTCTTCTGCGGTTGCGTTTTTTTCGAGAGTTATAACAAGGTCAATTAACGATACCTTATCTAACGGAATGCGGACCGCATTGCCGATAAGTTTTCCCTTAAGCTCAGGTATAATTTTGCCAATTACTTTTGTTGCACCCGTTGTTGATGGAATCATGTTAACAGCTGCTGCGCGTGTAAGCCGTATTTTTGTATCATTGACGTCAAGAAGGACTTGTGAGTTGGTGTATGCATGAATCGTTGTGAGTGATGCATGACGAATGCCAAAATGTTTGTGAATAACCGCCAATGTTGGTGCTAATGCATTTGTCGTGCAACTTCCGAGAGAGATGATTTTATCTTCTTTTTTATACACTTCCTCATTGACGCCCATCACAATTGAGCAATCTTCATCTTGTGCTGGCGCGGTTATAATTACTTTTTTTGCACCAGCGGAGATATGTTTTTCTGCACCAGCACGTTTAGTGAAATGACCCGTTGCGTCAATGACCCAATCGATTCTAAGATCTTTCCAAGGGAGTTTTGTGGGATCCAATTCAGTAAATATTTTAATTTCATGATCGTTGATTTTTAAAACATTGTTTTTATAGGAAACATCCCCAAAAAATGGTCCCATGAGGGTGTCGTATTGGATCCAATAAGGAAGGTCTTCCGGCTGAGCTGGTCCAATATTCAGCGCGACTATTTTTATTTTTTGTTCACTTTGAGGATCAATTATTAAGGTGCGTAAAAAATTTCTTCCAATGCGTCCAAAGCCGTTGAGTGCAATGCGAATCATGATATTCCTTTTACCATTTTTTTAATTCTTCGATAACCGTACGTTCTTTTTCTTCGTCTATCTTGGGTAATTCGATAATTGTCAAACTGTGTTCTAATTGAGGATGATGCAGAATACTGCACAAATTTTGCTTGCCAATTTTCCCTTTTCCAGGGCACGTGTGAATGTCAATATGGGAACCCATCTCTTTTTGTGTATCATTGAGATGAATTAATTTAATTTTTTGTAGTTCAAGTTCTTGGTTTAATATTTCAATAAATTCTTGGGGTTCTAAAAGGTTATAACCATAAACATGTGCATGGGCGGTATCAACGCAAAAGCTGACACGGTGTTGTTGTTCGATGAAGTCATAAATACTGCGCAATTCTTTAAATTTACCCCCCAATGAACGCTTTGCATGGCCAACATTTTCAAGGAGGATATTTACTTTTTCAAATTTGTTGAGGATGCGATTAATGCGTTGTGCAATAAGTTTAATACTTTCAGATTTTGTTTGATAGTGCGCAATGGATCCCGGATGGATGACGAGATAATCAAATTGCAAGAGTTCTGCAAGAGAAAATTCACGCTCCAAAAGTTTGTCAGCAATTTTATAGGGACTTGCACAATTAATCCAATATGATGCGTGAAGAAAAAGTGTTTTGAATTGCGGACGGAAATACAAAAACTGTTCGACGTCTTGTGTCGTAAGTTTTGTAAATTGTTTTGAAGAATCAATAAGGAAAGTCTGAAAATAAGGGATGTTAAGGCGACAAGCTTTTTTGGCTACATTACTTATTTTATCAATGAGGCGAATGTGTAATCCGATATTTTTCACGAGTTATTCGCTTTTCAGCTTTTGAGTGTTTTTATTAAATATGTTTTTTCAAAGTAGGGCTCTAATAATGTATAAAACTCATTGATCATCTGGTCAAGATTTTTTTCATTTGTTCCTTCAAAACGGACAGAGAGAACTGGTTCGGTATTTGAGGCGCGTATAGTAGCACACCCATAAGGTAATTCGGCACGAATACCATCGATAGTTATAAGTGTGACATCTGACTTTTGAGCAAGTATTTGTTTTACTTTTTCAACAATTTCAAACTTTTGTTCATTCGTGCTCATTAAACGAATTTCTGGCGAACAGTATCGTTTTGGTAGTTGGTCGTACAACACGTTAAGATGACATTGTTCTTTGTCGATAATTTCTAATAAACGCATCATCGCATAAATGCCATCATCAAATCCAAAATAACGATCATTGAAACAGAAATGGCAGCTTAATTCTCCCCCAAAGAGTGCATTTGTTTTTTGGATCATGTTGCGAACAAAGCCGATGCCACAGGGAGTTAAGGTGTAGTCAATATTTAATTCTTGAAATTGTTTTAAGAATGCACTTGCGCATTTGATGTCGACGATTATCTTGCATGGACCGACTTCATTTTTTATGGCGTGACTAAATAACGCTGTTAATTCATCGCCGCGTATATGAATGCCTTCTTCGGTGAGTGCGGCCATGCGGTCACCATCACCGTCAAAACTGATGCCGATAGAACCATCTTTTTGATGAATTCTGTGGCGTAAATCTTTAACATTTTCTGTTTTAGTTGGATCTGCTTCATGTGCTGGGAAATTTCCATCAACAGTTGCATACATGAGTTCGACTTTTTGCCAATTCATCTGTTGTACCAGTTCAGGAATGATCGCTGCTGTTGCGCCATGGGCGCAATCAATGATGGCTTTAATGGGCTTGTTTTTGAGATGTACAAATTGATCGCTGAGCATTCTCACATAGTGAGGTATAACATGCTCTTCGTGATAATACCCCTTTTGTATTGTTTGAGGAAACGAGTTTGTGTTGAAAAAAAGTTCTTTGATGGCATTGATTTCTTGATCAAATACTGTTTTTTTATTGAGCATGAGTTTCATCCCATTGTACATTTTGGGATTATGAGATGCGGTGATCATAATGCCACCGTTTACATCAAGAGTCTCATTTGCGAAATAGAAAAGTGGTGTTGTGCAAACACCAATAAAGGTGGCGTTGAGACCACTATCGATGATGGCTTTGCACACATGTTCTTTTATTAACGGAGAATGAGTTCTCCCATCCATGCCGACGACCATTGTTTCGAGATCTGGGCATTGTTGTTTGAAATATGCAATAATTGCTTTTGTTAAGTGATATGTATCTTCTATGATCAATTCTTTATCGACTATCCCGCGAATATCGTATTTTTTGAAAGCTGTTGCTTGCATAATTTACCTAAATTTTTATCATCTTAAATGGCTTTTTAGTTTATCAATAAGAAAGGCACTTATAAAGTGCCTTTCGTTGTATGTGATGAATTAAAAATTTATTTTAAAAAATTAAGAAGATACAATAATAAATATTTGTTATCTTCGCGTCTTTTTTGCGCATCAGCAATAATTTTATCGCAAAGTTTAGAATTTTGTTTTAGCATCTCTTTCGACTGAAATAGAAAAATTCTAACCTTTTGATTTGGGTGATCAAAGTATCTTGGGTCTAAAATAATGCGTCCCTCAGTCCGGGCTTTAAATCTCAGAATTTTGCGGGTTTCTTCAGGGGTAGCCAGCAAGTTTTCTTGCGTTAAGATTGGCATCCCAAAAGGAGGCAGAAGTCCGTGAGCTTCATATGAATATTTGTTGGCAAGTTGATTTTGGATGAGTATCTGAAGAAGAATTCCTGTGTGTGTTTCTGATAATAAATCTGTGCTGAGATCAGATTGTAGATGTTCAGGTAGTGGAAGACCATATGCGCTTAGCGCAGTTTCTATGAGTTTTTCTGCATTAAGATAGTTATAAGATGTATTACTTTCATAAAGATCAAGAGATTGGTGCCATGGTCGATATGTTATTGAAAGAAGATCAGTTCTATATGGATCAGCGTCATCTTGAATTTTCGGATTATCTTCGATATATTTTTCCCGTGTTGTTTCTCTTAGATGTTCTCTATTTTTTGGAGCTCTTAAAAACTCAAAATGTTTTGAAGCTTTTTTATCACCATGTAGGTGATAAAGTTTTTTGTGCAATTCGAATATGAGAGCATGCTTTTGAGCTGCTCCATGGAAAAAAGATTGATATCCTGGATGTTTTATTTCGTTTTTTATTATTTCTGTAATTATTGGTGAGACTTCTTGTGCGGTTTTTTTCTGGTAGGTTGGCATTAATTTTGCGAGTAATTTTACTGACCATAATTGACAGGCTGAGATTGCTCCAAGAAATTTTGATGTCCATGATGATGATGATGAAAATGTGGGATCTGCCGTAAATAAAAGGATCTGTAGATCTTGTGCATAATCAGGCCATAAGTGTTGAATTAACTTAACTCTTAAAAAAGATGCTAAATGCTTTGTCTGTGTGAGCCGTGTTCCCGGTTCAAAAAGTGGAAAAGCTTCTTTGTAAGGTATTGATGGCAAATCGGCACTGTAACAAATACTTTTTTTTGCTTTTCTTTTGCCAACTTCTTGGGCTAGGCCGGCATAAGTTGAAGAAAACTTCAGTAAGTATTTATGTGTTGGATTACCCGTATGTTTTTTGATTGTTTCAACTGTTTTTACCATAAGAGCTTTAGTACGTTTCCATAAAGAGGGTTTTTGGAATGATGCAGATTCCATGCTACAAAGTGGATTTAAAATAATGATTAAGAATAAAAACAATGATTTTTTCATAAAAACAGCCTTTTCAGTTTATTTTTTTGTTTCGCGTTCAAATTTAAGTTTTTGTGCATCTTCGATGATTTTTTCACAATATTTATCTTTTATTTTTTTGATTTTTTCGTCTTCAGAGCAATACATGATGACTTCTTGATTTGGTTCATCGAAATAAGGGGGTGCTACAATAACTCTTGTTTCTAACGTTGATGGCAATATTTCTTCTTCATCTTCATCTTCAGCATTATATGTACTTATTGATCTTACTGCTTTTTCATATGTTTCTTGTGCTGAAAGCAGCGTTTTGTCTTTTGTAAAAACTGGTATTCCGAAAGCTCCTTTTATGTCCCCATCTGCTTCATATGAAAGTTTGTCTGCGAGTTTATTTTTAAGAAGTATGTGAACAAATACTCCCCATTCAGTTTCGGAAGGCAAATCGAAAGGAGCAATAGTCGGACATGGAAGTTCATATGCTTTAAGTGCGGTAGCTATAAGCTTTTGAACAGGGACCTCTGTGCTGTAAGATCTGCTCCATAGGTATAAATATAATGCATCATGCCAGGGAAGTCTTGATGCAGAAAGGAAGTCATTTTTATATTGATCACGATCATCATCTATATGGGGATTTCTATCGATATAGTCTTCTCTGGTTATTTCTCTTAAATGTTCTCTGGTTTTTGGTGCTCTAAAAAATACAAAATTTTGTGAAGTCTTGCCTCCAAATTTTTCGTAAAGTTTTTTATGTAATGTAAAAAGCAACGCATTTTTTTGAGATGCTGTATGAAAAAAAGATTGATGGTCTGGATGTGCTAATTCATTTTTTATGATTTGAAAGATAAGATTGGCTGCTCTATCTGCCAGGTATGGAAAAATTAGAAATCTTTCCCACCTTCTGAGCTCAAACATTTCTCTTTTTAAAAATTCTGTAAGAAGTTTATGAGAACAATGTAATTCTCCTTTTTCAAAGGATGGAAAATCTTCTAAGTAGGGTATCTGATTGAGTTCTCCGGTATAATGGATGGCTTGATGACTGCATTTTGTGGGTTCGTATTCAAAGTGCGGTCCATCTTCTAAATAAGGCATTTCTGTTAAATGAGCAGAAGGTTTAGTTAAATGTTTATCTCGGTAAACAATAGCCCGATATGTTGGCGATTTTTCTAAGCCTGTTGGTGCTAATGCACGCCTTTTGACCTTTTCAACTGTTCTTGCCATAAAGGATTTTGTGCGTTCCCACAAAGATGTTTTTACTGGCTTAGATTCCATGCAAAAGAGAGGGTTTAAGCCGAGTATTAAGCATAAAAACAATAGTTTTTTCATAAAAATCTCCATTTTCTAAACTTTATATTAAGATGCCACAAAATTTTCAATTTGTCAATTAAAAAATGGTGGCGAATGGATGGAGGAGAGAGAGTATTAAAGCGATAAAAATGTTGTTATTCTTGAACGTATGATTCCATTAAAATTGATATTAAAAAATTTTCTGAGTTACGGTGATAATAGCCAAGAAGTCAATTTTGAGCCCTATAGTCTAATCTGTTTATCGGGCAAGAATGGACATGGCAAATCCGCATTACTTGATGCTATAACGTGGGCACTTTGGGGGCAGGCACGTAAAATTGGTGGCGTTTCTCGTTCTGATGAGGCACTCATTCGTTTAGGGCAGCAAGAAATGTGTGTCGTATTCGATTTTATGTGTAATCAACAGCGTTATACGGTGCGAAGAGAGCTCTCTTTTTATCATGGTAAGGCCAAAGTTGTTTTAGATTTGGGGTATTTCCATGAATCTGAACAGAAACTTGTTCCATTAACAGAAAAAACAGTGCGTTTGACGCAAGAAAAAATTGATCAAGTGATCGGATTAAATTTTGAAACCTTTGTAAGTTCTGTCTTTTTACGGCAGGGGCAATCGAATGAATTTTCAAAAAAATCGGCAAAAGAGCGAAAAGATGTGTTAGCTGCTATTTTGGGACTTGAATATTATGATCACGTTCGCCGATACGTTATGGATCGTGCTCGTTCAGTGCAGAGTGATGTAGAACATGCGATTGCTCATCAAGAACGATTGAGAAGTAATCTTGAAAAAATGGGGGAGATGCAGCAAGAGGCACGTTCTTCTGTGCAAAATTTGCAAGAAGTAGCGTTTCAGGAAGATATTATTTTGAACAGACAAAAAGAGATAAAAAAAGAGCGTGAACTTTTATTTCAAAAGAGAGAGCACTTTTTTGTGCTTGATAAACAATTTGCTTGTGTGCACGAGCACATACAAAAGTTAAAACATGAGCATGAATTGCGATTTGAGCAACAGCGTAAAGAGCTGGAAATTGTGGGAGCACGACTGTTTTCAAAAAAAGAGCTTTTGTACGAACAGACAAAAAATTTGCATATTCAAAAAAAGAATTATGAACAAGAATTTCAGGAATTAACTCTTCAAAAAAAGAAGTGTGAAGATGCAACGCGTGAAAGGGATGAATGTGAAAATAAATTTAAAGGAGCTCATTCACTGTTTGAAAAAAGAAAAGAGCTGTATCATCGCATGATCGGCTATGGAAATTGGGTAAAACAAGAGATGCACACTATCAAAGAGCATGATTTGACGCAGATAAAAAAAAATGATCCGATCTGTCCATTATGTGAATGCTTATTGCCGAGTGAGCGGCAACAATTTTTAAAGAATAAACTTGATAAGCGATGCCACTTTTATGAACATCGTGTTACGCGTATTTCACGTTTTATTACCGAATCAAAGATGGTTTTGATTGATGAACATAAAAAATTAGAATACTTCAATCACCAGCTCAATCAATTGGTGCAAGAGGCAAGTCGTAAAAAAGAGATTGAAGAGCGTTGTGCTATTGTAGAAAAAGGAGTGCGGGAACTTGTACAATCGCTGAAAAAATTTGACGACATCTATGGAGAACTACAAAAAGATGAAGAAGCTCTTCAGGCGCAGAAAAAAGTGCATGAAGAAAAAATTTTTGATGATTTGAAAAATTCTCCTGAATATCAAAAATTGAATGATTTATTACAAACCTATGAGCAACAACGAAAATTAGTCGATGAAGAATCACTTAAAATGAGTGATCTTCAGTTGAGAAAACAAGAACAGGTGCTTGACCAAGAATTACAAATTATTATGGGAAAAAAGGGGTATCTTCTGCAAGAGAAGGGACGTTTAGAGCAGATGATGGTTCAGCACGAAAAGATGAAGATTGAATTGACTGATGGTGAAAAGAAGATCATGCAACAACAGACTGAGATTGAAGATTATAAAGCGCTTGTTGCTGCGTTAGGGAAAGATGGTATTCAAGCCCTTTTAATTGAATCAGTGATACCTGAAATTGAATCGGAAGCAAATATGCTTCTGGCGCAATTGAGTGATCAAAATGCCCAAATTTTTATTGAATCTGTTCGGGATTTAAAGAGTGGGGGGGCAAAAGAGACCCTCGATATAAAAATATCAGATAACGCAGGAATTCGCCCCTATGAGCTTTTTTCTGGCGGTGAGGCCTTTCGTATTGACTTTGCGTTGCGCATTGCAATTTCGACCTTATTGGCTCGCAGAGCGGGCACCTCTTTGCAGACGCTGATTATTGATGAAGGGTTTGGTTCTCAGGATGCTGATGGATTGCAACTCATTATGGAGGCGTTATACAAGATTCAAGATCGTTTTGCCAAGATTATTATTGTTTCGCATTTGCCTGAATTGAGAGATCAATTTCCCGTCCACTTTTTGGTTGAAAAAACTGCCACGGGAAGTCAGGTTTTTACCATTGAACATGGCTAAAGAAAAAAGAGGCACGTATTAAACGTGCCTCAAAAAATGGAGATTCATGAAAAGTTATTTTATTGGTTGTGTTCCGGCTACTTTAACGATAGCTGGTCTGCCATTGTGTCGTACGTGACGACGGTTGAATCGACGACGTGGACGACGTGTTTGTGTTGCAACAGTTTGTTTTTTAGGTTGTTTGTAGAATTTACGAACAAGCCATGTTGATAACAATGCGCCACCTAATGCAGCAATGCCAGCTGATTTGTAAGGATTACCTTTAATCCATTCATTGGCGTTATTAATTTGAGTTCCGAGATATGCTGCTGTTGCAGTTCCCGCTACATAGTTTTTAGCTTCAAGTGCTTTGGTGCCGATAAATTGAGCGCCAGAAGATACTTTGTCGCCAACAGTTTTTGCAATAGGTGCAACTTTTTCGCCAACGTATTTTACGCCTTTAACAACGTTATCTTTTGCGGAGCAAAGAAGACAGTCTTGATTTGCTACTAACGGTGCGCTCATTAATAATGTGAGCGCTAATGCTGATTTCTTATACATAAAAAACTCCTTAACGGAAATAAAAAATGGAAAATATTAACCACCACTAATAAGAAATGTCTTTATTAATATAAACCAAAATGTTAATTTTGTCAAAAAAAAGAAAGCAAGAAAGGGACGAATTTCGTCCCTTTCTTGCTTGAGTTAATTCAATTAAAGTGCTGCTAATTGTGCTTCACTTGCAGTTTTTTGTTTTTCGAGATCAGCAACTTGTTGTGTTTGTTTTGCAACGATGCCTTTACCTTGTCTAGCCCATGCATATCTTGCTTTTTGCTCGTCAATTTTTTTACGAATTGAGTTTGCTTGAGATTCAAGACTTGCTATTTGAGTTTTTAATTCTGCTTTTTCTTTTGCATGTGGATCAACTGCTGGAGCAGGTGCTGGAGCTGGAGCTGGAGCAGGTGCTGGTGCAGGTGCTGGAGCAGGTGCTGGAGTTGAAACAACTGGAGCTGGTGCTGGAGTTGAAACAACTGGAGCTGGTGCTGGAGCTGAAACAACTGGAGCTGGTGCTGGAGCTGAAACAACTGGAGCTGGTGCTGGAGCTGAAACAACTGGAGCAGGTGCTGGAGCTGAAACAACTGGAGCAGGTGCTGGAGCTGAAACAACTGGAGCAGGTGCTGGAGCTGAAACAACTGCTGGAGCTTCTTCTTCAACTGGATCTGTTTGAACTTCAATTTCAGCAGTTCTTGGAGATTGAGCTTCTTCAGCATCTTGTTCAACAGGAGCAGGTTGAGCTACTGAAGTAGAAACATCTGCTGGAGCTTCTTCTTCGATTGGATCTGTTTGAACTTCAATTTCAGCAGTTGTTGGAGATTGAGTTTCTTCAGCATCTTGTTCAACAGGAGCAGGTTGAGCTACTGAAGTAGAAGCATCTGCTGGAGCTTCTTCTTCGATTGGATCTGTTTGAACTTCAATTTCAGCAGTTCTTGGAATTTGAATTCCTTCAACTACATCTTGTTCAACAGGAGCTGCCAAATCTTCAATTATAGTTTCTTGTTCTGAATCAATTACTTCTGATTCATCATCTTGTTCTGAACCTTCTTCTGAAGGACTTGCAACAGGTGCTGGAACTATTGAAGGTGCTGTGGCTCGGCCTAATAAAAATGCACCGCCAGCAAGTGTTGCGGCTGCGGCAGTTTTGGCAACTGTTTTGGGAATTGTTGGGTAAGCTTTGGCGAATTCTTTTGCGCTTTCACCAAGGCCTGTTGCTTTATCATAAAGGAACTTGATACCCTTCCAGGATGATTTTGTTAAACTACCGAGCCCCTTTAAAACAGTTTGGGTTGATTCAACAGGGTGCTGGATTACACTCCATGTGCCGTTGCCAGCTGCTGTTGCGGAATGAACGATGCCATCTTTAATAAAGTGAAAAACAGTACCTTTGCTAACAATTTCTTCACCAACTAAAGCACCTGCTGCTGCTCCAGCAAGAATCGCTGGAATTTTATGATCTTTTGCTGTTTGAGCAATTGTTTTACCGGAAGCAACAGTGCGGTCAAGAACGTGTTTAGCTGCATCTACCGTTTTACGTTTAACTGCTTTTGTTGCGGGAAAGCCTTTTGCACTTTCATTTACGACTGCAGTTAACATACCTGTGCCAACCGCTGCGACTGCGCCTGCCTTATAGGGATGTTTACTTACATAATCACCTATTGTGCTTGCAAATGTTCTCATGGCATCCATGCCATGAGCTGCAGGGGCACAAAGGATAGTTGAAAGAAGAATAAACGTTACTTTTTTATTCATGGATAACCTCCATTAAATTAACTATAAATTACGAATTTTGAGCGTTTTCTTTGTCGGCAGCGCTTTGTGATTGTGGTGCTTGAGGAGCAGGTGTTGCTTTGCTCGCCTTGAAGGCTTGATAACCTTTATAACCTGCATATGCTAATGCTGAAACAACTGCGCCAATACCGAGAGATTTGCTTGTTTTAGGGTATTCTTTGATAATTTCTGTAGCGCCAGAATGAACATCTTTGGTTTTATCCCAAAGAGTTTTGAATCTGTTTCCGATAAAAGATGCTGCAGTTGTAATTCCGCTTAAAGCAGTTTGGCCTGATACTATTGGATGACGAACAACATCATAAACAGCTGTTGAGCTAGCCGCAATGCCGTTGCCTACAAACTTAGCACCACGTCCCATTGCACGTGAAACAGGGAAGCCTTTATAGACTTCTGTTGTTATGCCAGTTCCTAATCCGAGGGCTGAAAGTCCAACGGTTGTTGCTTTTCCGGGATTTGCGATTGGGGCTGTTACGCCTTCTACGACAAAAGAACCGGTAGCTTTTGCGGTTGCCACTGGATGACGCAACGCATCATATGCTGTTACTGCACCACTCTTAATGCCATCTTTTGCAATGTCAAGACCATTGCCAGCTGTACTTACTGCACGCTTTGCACCATGTAAAAGAGTAGAACCAATTAATGCGTCAGTTGCTACAGCACCAGTTAAAGCACAACCAGTTACGAATGCATGAGGATGTTTTGTGATAGAACCGTCAACTGATTTGATAATTGTACCACCAAGTGCTAGAGCATTGCTGCCGAAAGTTTTAAGTGCGCTCATGCCATGAGCTGCAGGTGTACAAAGAATACTTGAAATGAGAATAAGCGTTATTTTCTTATTCATAGGATAGCCTCCATTTAGCTAATTAGATTATAACCTCGAAAAATGAGTATTAATTGACTGCAAATAAACCTATATTAAGAATAAATTTTTTATAAAAAATGTCAAGCTTTGTTAATATGTTTTCTTGAAAATTTTTACATTTTCAAAAAGAAAAATAATAATAAGCTTAACCAAGAAACTTTTTGAAAAATCCGGTAATGGTTCCTTCATCATCGTTGATGGTGGTGCCAATTTCGGTTGAATATTTTTTTAGGGTTTCTTTTGCATCAGTAGAAAGTTTTTTTGGAATATGGCACTGTGTGATAATGATTAAATTTCCTCGGCCACGACCGCGAATGGCAGGAAATCCTTTGTCCTGAATAATGATTTTTTCGCCAGCAGGGCATCCTTTAGGAATTTTAATCATCAATTTTGATCCATCGATATTTTCAATTTCGACTTGAGCACCAAAGACAAGTTGTGGATAAGTAAGCATTAAGTTGCAGATTAAATCGTCACCTTCACGAGTGAATTTTTTATCAGCTAATACATTGATGCGTATATAAAGATTTCCCGGAGCGCCGCCAAAAATGCCTGCATCTCCTTTTTGCGCAATGCGCAGTTCTGCACCATCATAAATTCCTGCTGGAATTTTTACCGTAAATTTCTCATACATTTGTTTGCGTGAATTGCCATTACATGTTGGACATGGATGTGGAATGGTGTAACCTTCGCCACCGCATGTTGGGCAGGTTTGACTAAATACAAAAAATCCTTGTTGATGCTTAATTTGGCCTCTTCCTTTACATTCTTTGCATTGTTGCGGTTTTGTTCCTTTTTTTATGCCCGTTCCATTACAATCTTTGCATGCTTCTAAGCGATAATAACTGACTTCGTTTTTGGTGCCTTCATAAGCTTCTTTAAGTGTAATATTGACAGTGGCTTGACGATCATGTCCTTGTCGTGGCGTGGGGCCACTTTTTGCGCGTTCATGAGTTTGAAATCCAAAAATATCACCAAAGCCCTCAAAGATGTCGCCGAAATTTTTGAAGATATCATCCATGTTCATGCCTTGGCCACTCCAGCCGCCTCCCATTTCTGGACCAGCATGACCAAATTGATCATATTGAGCGCGTTTTTCTTTATTTGATAATGTTTCGTATGCTTCAGCTGCTTCTTTAAATTTATCTTCAGCTTCTTTGTTGCCAGGATTGCGATCTGGATGATACTTTAATGCAAGTTTGCGATATGCTGCTTTAATTGCTTCCGGTGAAGCATCTCGGGGAACACCGAGAATTTCATAAAAATCTTTTTTTGCCATAAATCTTTTACAAATTTTATAAAATTAGAGTTTTTCATCCTCAATTATAACATGAATCGTACGATCGGCGAAATTTTGGAAAAAGAGAATTTATTGAATGAAATTAACTCATCAATTCTTTTAATTTTTTGTATTTTTCAACCGCAGCAGAGGAGTGTTTTATATCGCCATAACGTGCAGCTTCATACGATATTTCATTTTTATAATGAGGAAATTCTTGTTTGAATTTTTCTATTAATATATTGATGGAGACGTTTTTTCCGGTGGCAATATTAATCGCTTGACCGTTTAGATAGGTTGTTGGTAATTGCGCTAAGAGCAAATTTGCTTCAGTGACTTCATTAACTGAAATGAAATCGCGTGTTTGCTCGCCATCACCAAAAACAGTGATTGATCTATTGTCACGCATTGCAGCACGTATTTTTTCGTAGATACCATGCTGTTGTGTTTGTTGACGTTTGCCATAAACGTTGAAATAGCGTAGACAGAGTGTCGGTAAATTAAAAAGTTTTGTGTAAAGTTGACAGTACTGTTCACTAATTAATTTCGAAAGGCCATAAGGAGATGTTGGTTCACAAAGTTCTGTTTCTTTACAAGGGTTTTCTTGATTGCCATAAACTGCTGCTGATGAAGAAAAGATAAAACGTTCAACGCGATTAATTCGCGCAGCTTCAAGCAAATTGTACGTTCCTGCAACATTGACCTTGCTGCAAAGACGTGGTTTCTCAATTGATTCGGGAACACTTACCATTGCCGCGCAGTGAAAAATAATTTGTTGATTGTGGGTTGCCGCTAAACATGAACTGAAACTCGTAATATCACCTTGAATGACGGTAATGTCATTGATTACCGAACTTAAATTATCGAGAGATCCTGTTGAAAGATTGTCGAGAACGCAAACAAATGCTCCTTGTTTGACAAGTTCTTCGACAATATGTGATCCAATAAAGCCGGCGCCGCCGGTGACGAGAATAGATTTTTGTTGATAAAAGTTACTCATAATTTTAATACCATATAGTAAAAGAACGGTGAATATTACTTTTTTCATCTTGATACGGTCATTTCTTTTGCTTCATTAACAGTAACATGTAATAATTTTTCGGCTATTAACTTGCCATCAAGCACTGATTCTTGCATGCTGCTATATTTCCATGAACCATAACGTCCCATAGAGTATATACTGTTTTCTGCTAATCTGGCAACCAGTGATGTAAGATATTTTTCACGCCAAAAATTATAAATAACATAAGCCTGTGGAATATGCAATTCTTGTACGGTTATAATTTCTGAATCATTAAGATCAAAAAAATTTTTAACTTTTTTTATGATGTCAGTTGTGCATGGTCGTTTATTTAAATATGCGCATTCAGTATATAGTGCACTCGTATTGTGAGGTGCCATTGGTTGTGCAAAATGATGTGAAAATCCCATGCGGTAAAAGGGATAGCGTGATTCTGGAAAATAGCACCAATGATAATCGGCAAGATGGGGTCGATTGATGCCAATGTTGATATTTAAAACTGAATTTGCTTTTAAATGATGGTGCTGTGTTTGGAAATTTGTTGAACTTTTATCTTTAATTTTTTTCAAAAAATTATTTAAAGGGATCGTATTGATGATTTTATTGTACGTTACTGTTTCACCATGAGAAAAATGTACAATGTTACGTGAGATATCAATTTTTTCTACTTCATAGTTGGTTTTGATTTTATTTTTTAATTTTTGTGCAATAGCATGAATTAATTGATTAATGCCACCTTTTTGCGGGTAATAAAAAAGAGCATTATAACCGATATGATCATCAGGTTCACTTAATGCACCTTGAATAATTGATTCGAGATTTGTTTGCGGGACGAAACGGCCGGTCCAACTTGCACTTATTTTTTTGAGATCGTAACAAAATAATTTTTGTTGATAGGGAATGAAAAAATGGTGGGCGAATCCTGAGCCAAAATGTTTCATGACCCATTGATAAAATGTTTGAGGATCTTTTATTTTTTTACGTTTTATAAATCCTTCAATGCAATCGGCGATAACGGGCAATGGAAGGCCATGTAAATTGGTTTGAAAGGGATAATGCGAATAACAGTTATTGCTAAAGATGCGTGATTTTCGGTGTAACGTATTAAGTGTGTCAAAAGAGATTGTTTCCGCTAAAAATTGCTTGAAGTTTTCATCGCTTACATGAATTAAATGTCCCGTGTAATCAAAGATAAAACCATCTTGATTTACCGAACGACAAAGGCCCCCAATTTCGGATTCTTTTTCAAATATTTGATAATCAAAAAAGCCCATCTGTTCGAGATAATATGCGGTGCTGAGTCCGGTCAGTCCGGCTCCAATAATAACAATATCAGTCATGCTAAATTATTCTCCTTCTAAATATGGTGAAACACCAAAATTATCCTGTGGTACGCCATTGTAATATAAAACAATTCCATAGGTGTGATAAGTTGTATGCATATTAAATGATTTTGGAATTGGTGGATATGAGGCTTCTTTTACAATTTGGTAAGCAAGAGAATCATACGCCGGGTTACCCGAGGCAAGGATAATAGCGATTCCTTTTAATTGTCCCTGTTGATCGAGCGCGAAGCGAATTCTTGTTGGGTGTTGTATATTGTGCAGAAGCATATCATGTTGCTGTTGAGATAGACGATTGGCAATAATGCTCATTGATTGTTGAAGGGCTTGATATACTTTTTGATTGTAGTGAAGATATTTGAATTCGCCATATTGTTCTGCTACACCTGGAGAAGATGCGGTCATTTCTGTTGCCCGTTGTCGCATCGCTTGATAGATATTTTGTGGAGAGAGAAAGCTTAATGATTTTTTATTTGTTTTTATATCTTGTTCTGTTCTTTCGGCTTCATCAATAGCATCTTGAAAAAATCGTTGCATAGGGACCTTTCCCGATGGCGATGTGAACGTTCGACTGGGTGATTCTTTAGGCTTTGTTGGTGTTTTTTCCGTAACTGTTTTTTTTTCGGGTGTTGTTTGAGGTGATTTTTCCTGAACGGGTTCTTGTGGCATTAGCGGACGTTCTTTCATTTCAGGTGCTTGTATTGGCGGTTGAAGTGGAATCTGTTGGCCTCCCATTGCGAGAGCTTTATCTGTTTTTGGTGCATCTAGTCCTGTGCCTGCACGGTGAACCCGATGAGTTGATTGCGGTTGAGCGGGTGGTTGTTTCATCATGAGCATCGGCTTTGGTTTTTGTTGCGCGGAGGAAAATGCGATTGGTTCATGAGAAAATTTGTGAAGAACGTTAACGATAATAATGCCGAGGTGAATGAGAAGGGAGATAATTAAGCAGATATATAAGAGTGTATGCTTTGGTTTATAAACCGTTTCTGATACCATAATGATGGACTCCGCTTTTTCTTTAGCATAACTGATTTTTGCGCGTATTGGTATTCGGGTGAGCCAAGAAAAATTGTGGCGGTTTATTTTAAAGAAAAATGAATTATAAAATGTGGGCGAGGCCTTTGTGCTTTTTAATTTGCCAGTTATCAAATTGATGCGTTGTAGATTTTTTGTTATTGAGAAAACGGATGATTTCATCAATTAAAGCTGTGCTGATGGTGAAGGAGACGTGATTTTGGTAAAGCCATTCTAAAAGAACACGACGTTGAAGAAATGGATCGTTACTCAAGAATTGCTTGATAGTGAGATATTTTTTACCCTCTTTTTCGGTACAGATTTCTTCAAGTGTTGTGAGCGCGAGTTTTTTAAGAAAATCATCAGTTTCTTGCATTGCATTGATTGTTTTTAACATATTAGTCTCGGCACGTTGATCAACTTTCTGTAACAATGGTAAGAGTTCTAAACGAATGCGGTTTCGCAGAAAGGCTGTATTTATATTAGTAGGGTCAATAACATACTCAAATTTTTTTCTTGCGAGATATGCGAGAATCTCTTTTTTGCTGACACTGAGTAAGGGACGAATATAATATCCTTGTTTTATGCGCATGCACGCTAGGCCGGTGACCGTTGCTCCACGCATGAGGCGGATGAAAAATGTTTCAAGTTGATCGTCTTGATTATGTGCAAGCGCGATTGCATTCGCATCATATTTTTTACGTATCTCTTCAAAAAAGAAACGGCGGCATTGTCGTGCAATATCTTCTTTGGAGCCACTTTTTTTAAATGAGATATTTAATTGAGAAATAGTGCTGCTTTCAAGAGGAATGTTGAGGTTTTTGCAGAGAGTTTCACAAAAAAGGGCATCCTCCTTGGAGCTTTTTCGCCATTCGTGATCAAGATGCGCGGCAACAAGATTGAAAGATATTTTTTTTTGTAACCATCTTAAAAAGTGGAGAAGATAAACTGAGTCAGGGCCTCCTGAGAGACCAAGTATGATGGTCATGTGAGGTTTGATGAGTTCATTTGAGATAATAAACTTTTCGATTTTACCAAAGGACATATATAAAACTTTTTATTTTACTTTAATCTTTTATGAAATTATTGCAAAGTAAGGTTGAATTTTGGCACATTAAAAATAAGTAGTGTGGTTAAATGGAGAGAAAGGGGTTAGTTTTGAGGAAGGTATTTCTCTATCTGCTTATGGGTGTTGGACTTCTTTATACGCACGCGATTTTATCGCTATTAACGCCGTCACCCGATGATATGGTAAAAGCAGATTCTGTGTTTGAATAGTTTAAGGAGTGGAGGTTATTAATGAAGTATACAATATTTTTATTTCTTGTTTGTTTATCAATTCAGTTAAATGCATGTGTTTCCAAAGAATGTCAAAAATGTCGTGATCGTTATAATAAAAAAATCACTAAAATGCATGAAAATTTACCATTTGGACCACGATATAAAGGTGAAGAATTGTGTTCTCAATGCTATGCATTAGCACCCGAAAATGTAAAATGGTGCCAAGAATGCATCTTAAATAAAAACGTGATGGAATTGGCAAATGAGCCATGGTGCCCTGTTTATTATGCGCGCACTGGTGCTAAAAAAGCATTAGAAATATTGCAAGGTCAACATTATCCACTTATACGTTCATCCAGCAGAGATAAATTAAACGTCTAAATTTTTAACAAATCGACCATTGCGTTCGATAAATACTCGACGACCTTCGACATCATCGCCCATCAATGTTGCAAACCAGCCATCAGCTTCGAGTTCATCATCAATGCTTACTTGCAAAAACTGGCGACGTTCAGGATCCATCGATGTTTCCCAAAGTTGATCGGGATTCATTTCCCCCAAACCTTTATAACGCTGAATATTCATAAATGGCTTGCTAATTTCAGCAATGGCTTGAATAACTGATAAAATACCTTTTGCTTCAAGCGATCGTTCTTTATCGATAATTTTTATGGTGCTTTCATGTTGTTCAAGTTTGATGAGATCCTTGAATTTTTCCAGTAATTTTTCAATTTTTTCATTCCAGAAAAATTCTACCGGTGACTCCCATTCGTGACTTCGTTTTTTAAATACAAAGAAACCATGCGTTGTAAGTGGTTCTTCAATTGGTTTGTTATCAAGAAGTGCGGTTGCTTTGTATGAGATTTGGGAGTCTTTAAAATGGCTTTGTAGCAATGATGCAATTTTTTCAAAGTCGCTTTCTGCGCCAAATTTTATGACTTCAGGATGTGCGTGTATAAATGATAGAAGTGCATGACATTGTTCAGGTGATAACTTAAAATCGTACGAGATTTTATTAAGATTAATTTCATATGTGTTCAGTGTATTTAACAGCTCTTGCCATTCTGTTGATTGAATTTTTTTGCCATGAGCATAAAATTCTGTATTTTCTCGTGCCCAATCAAGTAAGAACTTTTTTAATGCAGTGTCATCTTTGAGATATTGTTCTTTTTTGCCAATTTTAACTTTGTATAATGGTGGTTGTGCAATGTATAAGTAACCTTTGTCAACGATTTGACGCATGTATCTAAAGAAAAAGGTGAGCAATAAGGTGCGAATGTGTGCACCATCCACATCTGCGTCGGTCATCAGAATAACTTTGTGGTAACGTGCCTTGCTTGGTTCGCATTGATCAGTAATTCCACAACCAATTGCAGAAATTAACGCTTTAATTTCTTCTGAAGACAAGACGCGCTCTAAATGGGCTTTTTCAACGTTTAAAATCTTGCCGCGCAATGGCAATATGGCCTGCGTATCGCGATCTCGCGCTTGCTTTGCTGAACCACCAGCAGAATCACCTTCTACAATAAAAAGTTCGGTTTTTGAAGGATCTTCATTTGAACAATCGGCAAGTTTTCCGGGTAAAACGGTGGATTCAAGAACTGTTTTTCTTCGAGTAAGATCGCGCGCTTTACGTGCTGCTTCACGTGCCTTTTTGGCGACCTCAGCTTTTTGTAAAATTTTACGAGCGATCGATGGGTTTTCTTCAAAGTAGTCATTTAAAAATGCAAAAGTCCATGAATCAACAATTCCTTTAACTTCACTGTTGCCGAGTTTACCTTTTGTTTGACCTTCAAATTGAGGTTCGGGAACTTTGATATTGATGACGGCTACGAGCCCTTCGCGCACGTCTTCGCTTGAAAGACTTTCATTATCTTTTAAAATTTTTAATTGCTGTGCTTTTTTGTTGCATGCTTTTGTTAATGCAGATTTAAATCCTGCAACATGGGTTCCACCATCAATCGTATTAATGTTATTGACGAAAGAAAACAATTGTTCATTGAAGGTGTCGTTATATTGTAAAGCTATTTCGAGTATATATTGTTCGTCAGATCGTTCAAAATAAATAACTTCAGGAAAGAGGGGTGTTTTTTTCTTGTTGACGTCTTCAACAAAAGAGACGATGCCACCTTCAAAGAAAAATTCATGATGCTTGTTTGTATTTTCGTCATTGACGGTGATGCGAAGTCCTTTATTGAGGAATGCAAGTTCTCTCAAGCGAGCTGAAAGGGTATCAAAATTAAATTCTGTTTCGGGAAAAATAAGAGGATCTGGACTGAATCGAATGTAGGTTCCCCGTGCATCTGTCTTGCCGGTAATTTTTAACGGAGCAATTGGCTTGCCACGTTCATAACGTTGCTCATAGACGTTTCCGTTTTGATAAATTTTAAGTTCAAGCCATTGGGAAAGTGCATTTACAACGGAGATTCCCACGCCATGCAGACCGCCGGAATATTTATAACTTTCTTTATCAAATTTGCCACCAGCGTGTAATTTAGTTAACACGACTTCTGTAGCAGAAACTTTTTCAGTTGGATGGATATCAGTCGGGATACCGCGACCATTATCGCGAACTGAACAGGAGCCATCGGCATGCAAGGTAACATTAATAATATCACAATGACCGCCTAATGCTTCATCAACGGAGTTATCGACAACTTCATAAACTAAATGATGAAGGCCATCTTTTGATGTTGATCCAATGTACATGGCAGGGCGTTTGCGCACTGCTTCCAGGCCTTCCATGACCTTAATAGACTGTGCGGTATAAGTGCTTTTTTTAGTTTCATCTGCCATTGAGCATTCTCCTTTGCTTAGGCCTACATGGGCTATCATTGCAATTTTAATAGTATTGTCTGTAGGTTATAAGGAATTGTAGGTATAACGCTCGTATGGTTCGACAAGCTCACCACGAGCGCGCTCATCCTGAGCCTGTCGAAGGATATGAGCGAATATAATGATTACGAAGCAAGCTTCGAGGAATTTTACCTGTAAAAGAAATTAAAGGATCGCATGAGATTGGGAGCGCAAAAATCAGATAACTTTTTTATGCAGCAAGCTTTAAAAGAGGCGGAAAAAGCTGCTCTTAAAAATGAGGTGCCTGTTGGTGCCGTTGTGGTGAATGAATCGGGGGACATTCTTGGGCGTTCTTATAATCAGACAATAAAGAAGAATTCACCGTTGGGACATGCTGAAATTGTGGCGATAAGTAAGGCTGCTCATGCATTAAATGACTGGCGCTTGGATGGTTGTACATTATATGTTACATTAGAGCCTTGCGCCTTGTGTATGCAATTGATTATCATGAGCAGAATAACGAGAGTGGTTTATGGAGCGGTATCACCGTTATTTGGTTATTCACGTGATAAACATTGCATATTTGATTTATCAAGGATGCCGTTAGTAGTAGAAAAGGGAATTGAAGCTGAAGCTGCACAAACGTTATTGAAGCAGTTTTTTACAAAAAAGAGGAGTCAGGTGCATGGTACAAAAAAAATTACCAAAAGCAGAGCTCGAAAAGATCAAAAAAAGATTGTTGGAGCGTAAGTCTGAACTGGAAAAGCAATTAACTGAGCTCTCTACTGAAAAAATTAGTGATGATGCGGTGCAAGATTCAGGTGATCAAGCCTTGTCTTCGGTTATGGAGACATTGCGTAATTCATTAGAAGACTCAGAGTTTGCCGAATATAAACGTATTTTAAAGGCCCTTAAATCAATAGAAGAGGGAACATATGGCATCTGCATTGATTGTAGTGAGCCTATCTCAGAAAAAAGATTAAAATATAATCCCCATGCTTCACGATGTATCACCTGCCAGGAAAAATTTGAAGCGGGTGAAAGTTAGAAATTTGAACATTTTTACTTTTTTATGGTATCTTTAAAATGTGCCGATGTAGCTCAGTTGGTAGAGCAATTGATTCGTAATCAATAGGTCGCCGGTTCAAATCCGGCCATCGGCTCCACCCTTTTGACTTTTTAAGCATTAAAAGGTACTATTTAATAAAGATTTTAAGAAAAACAATCTCGGTAAAGGTTTGTAAAGAGGTATGGAAAAAACAACAAAAAAAACAAAGCTTGCAACAACAAAGAAGTCTCCAGTTAAAAAAGCTGCTCCTAAAAAGGTTGTTGCTGCTGAATCTCCAGAGACAGCGGTAAAAAAAGCTCCCAAAAAAGTAGAGAAAGAAGTTGTCAAAGAAGTTCAAAAAAAGGCTGTTGTTCAAGAAGAAAAAAAAGCTTCTGTTGTCGTAGAGCCTAAAAAGGCAATTTCAAAAAAAACTTCTGGTGCTGCGCCTCTTTCACACGGTGTTGGCAGACGTAAATGCGCCGTTGCGCGTGTTTGGGTTCGTCCTGGAAGCGGTTCTATAACAGTAAACGACCGAGATTTTATCAAATATTTTGATACACAAAAAACAAAGATGCGTGCAAGTGAACCTTTTAACATTATTAAAGATGCTCGTCGTTATGACGTTGTTGTCAATGTTAAAGGTGGTGGCATTCCTGGTCAAGCTGATGCAGTCTGCTTGGGCCTTGCGCGTGCGCTCCTTAATATTAATGAAGCGTGGCGTCCATCTCTTCGTCGTGCAGGCTTGTTGACGGTTGATGCTCGTGTTAAAGAGCGTAAAAAATATGGACAAAAAGCTGCGCGTCGTAAATTCCAATTCGTAAAACGTTAAGGTTATTCTTTTTGTTTCGATAAAAAAGGCTTTGGATGTCGAGTGTCGTAGGCTATATTGGTAAAAATTATAGCTGGGATTTTGTCGTAGATGCTTTAGCGCGTTTAGAGTATCGTGGTTATGATGCTGCGGGTTTTGCGTGCCTTGACGTTGCGAACAAGCATCTTCTTTATGCAAAAGCAGTTGGCCCTTTACAAAATTTAATCGACAAGGTTGCTGATAAGATTATTGATGGGCATGTTGGTATTGGGCATACTCGTTGGGCGACGCATGGTGCTTCGACCGAAGTTAATGCACATCCTCAGTTTGATGAACATAAAAGATTGGCCGTTGTTCATAATGGTATTATTGAAAATCATCATTCATTACGCGCTCAATTAAAGCGAGAAGGTCATGAGTTTATTTCTCAGACTGACACTGAAGTATTAGCTCATTATTTAGAATTTGCATTGGGGACAACGCAGAACGAAAAAATAAGCGACTTGATCGTTTCAGTTGTGGAGCGATTGCAAGGCGCTTATGCTTTTATTGCACTTCTTCAAGAGCGTCCTGATTTGTTGATAGCTGTTCGAAAAGGGTCATCATTGTGTATTGGTATTGGAGAAGATGAGTTTTTTGTTGCTTCTGATCCAATTGCATTTGCTGGGCGTACGGAAAAAATGATTTTTATGCCTGATGAAAGTTTTGCACTGATTTTACCTGATGAAGTTTTTTTATATGATTTTGAAGGTAACCGATTAATGTTTTCTGTTGAGTCGGTTGATGTAGCATGGGAAGAGAAGGGTCATGATTTTGAGTCTGACATGCTCAAAGAGATTTATGAACAAAAACAAGCACTTAATGCGACAGCCTCTTTTTATAAACAATTGCATCAAAGAGATGGATTGTGGCGTTCATTGAATTATGATCGAAATAAAGTTAAGCAGCTGAAGCATATAAATTTGTTTGCTTGTGGTACGTCGTGGCATGCGGCGCGTATTGGTAAATTTTTCTTTGAATTAATTGCGCAAACGCATGCTGATGTTTCACTAGCGTCTGAATTACGGTATATGCCTTTTTTCCCCCAAGAAAATAGTTTATATGTGGCTTTGTCTCAATCAGGTGAAACGGCTGATACTCTCGAAGCGTTGCGCATGATTAATGGCATGAAATTGCCAACAGCAGTAATAACGAATGTCGCTGCAAGCATCATGGTGCGTGAAGCCCAGGGATTTTTATTATTAAAGGCTGGACCAGAGCGATCGGTTTGTTCGACCAAGGCATTTACGAGTGAAATTGGATTGCTTTATCTGTTAGCGCATTTTATTGCATTAGAGAAAGGTCTAATCGATCAGGCACAATTAGACAAAGCTTATCGCAATCTTTTTATAGCGGCACAAGCACTAGAGTCAACGCTTGAAAGATATCGAAATGATCTGATGCTTTCTTTGGCACCCAAATATGCAAAATATGAAAAATTCTTATTTATTGGACGTCATATTATGTATCCGCTTGCACTTGAATCTGCTTTAAAATTAAAAGAAATCTCTTATCTTTTTGCACAATGTAGCCCTGCGGGTGAATTAAAACATGGTGCCTTGGCGATGATTGATGAAAACGTTCCCGTTATCATTTATTCACATCTGGACCCATTAATTTATAAAAAATTAGTTGCTAATGCTCAGGAAATTAAAGCAAGAAATGGCCATTTAATCATTTTCGGATTTAATGGCCAAGAAGAGCTTAAAGAGATGGCAGATTGTTTCTTTGCGGTTCCGCAAGTTGATCCATTATTGGGGCCATTGGCGATGAGTGGTCTTATGCAATCATTTGTTTATTATATTGCAAAAGAACTGGGGAGACCGGTTGACCGGCCTCGTAATGTTGCTAAAACGATTACGGTTGAATAAATTAAATTATTCTTGATTTCTTGCTGATGGTGCTATTGCGCCAGGTAGTCTATAAATGTCGTCCGTTCTCATGGTTAAATAATCTTCATCACCATCATCTGAATATTCTCCGGATATCGTATAACTGCCTTCTTCAGTACCTATCATCTGTGCAGCATTGATAAATTGACCCGTAATCAAAAAAGAACATAATAACGAAAGAATTAAACACTTCATGACAAACCTCCATTTTTGGCGTAAATCTAATCTCTTTTATTATACAATGTTTCAAATAGAAATCTCAATGGTTTTTTAAGAATATTTCGCAATTCATTTTAGTCTTGAATATTGATGTTTTTTACCGTTGAACAATAGTAAAAGAAGCCCGTTGCGGCGGATTTTTTTGAGTTAATACAAAGATAGAAAGAAACGAAAGAGATGCGACCGTAGCGGTCCATAATCTAGATTTATATTTTTTCTTCATATATTTTCATCATACGCCAATTGCTTTTTTTGTCAATAAGATGCCTGAAAGATCTATTTGAGTGTTCTTATCTTTTTTTTATGAGTACTTTTAAATTACTCTGTTTATCGATAAAGCGAAGAGGATTTTTGATGAAGGTTGAGATTTTGCGGCTTTTTATTTTAATGTGGAGTATTGTTTTTGGCGTATATTATTGCGTTGGAACGCATGGTATTTTTGCTATTCATGGATTGCAACAGATGAATAAGCAGTTGCAATTAGAAATTGAGGTATTGACTGGTAGAGTAACGCATTTAAAAGAGTCAATTGATTCATGGGAACGTGAATCTTTCTTAAAGGAGCAACTTGCGCGAGAGCAATTACAGTTGGCCTATCCAGGTGATACCGTTTATTATTTGTAGCAACGTGGGTCTTTTGATTATTTTTAAAAAGAATAAAATAAAATATATTTTTATTGTTACATAAGATAAAGAAGAAAGGATTTGTATGCATTATTTATATTTAATGATCAATCTGCCCTATGCTTTTGACGCTTTGGAGCCGGTAATTGATAAGCAAACCATGGAGATACATTACGGCAAACATTATAAGGGTTATGTTGACAAACTTAATCAAGTACTCGAATCGGCAACTGAATTTCATCAAAAATCGTTGGAAGAATTATTGCGAGATCTTGATTCATTGCCAACCTCAATTCATGATGGGGTTCGTGATTTTGGTGGTGGTGTTTATAATCATGAACTTTTTTGGCAGGTAATGTCACCCGAAAATCAAAAGCCATCAGATGATTTTATGAAGAAAATTGACCGCGATTTTGGTTCGTTCGATTCATTTAAAGAATCAATGAATAAAATTGCAAAAACATTATTTGGGAGCGGATGGGCGTGGCTCTGTACTGACAAAGGTGGCAACCTGATAGTAATGGGAACAAAAAATCAGGACTCACCTCTTACTGAAGGCCTCTATCCTCTTTTGTGCATAGATGTATGGGAGCATGCTTATTATCTTAAATATCAAAATCGCCGACCAGAATTTGTTGATAACTTTTGGGATATTATCAACTGGCGTTACGTTGAAAAACGTTACGAAAATAGAAAAAATAATATTTAAGTTTTGTATCAAGCTGCCGTTTCTAATAAAAGATTTTTTGTGCCAAAATGAATGAATAATTGGTAAGTGGGGCCGATGTTCATTTGTTTGATTTTGATGATTTCATGCATAATCGGCGTAGCATCAGCTGAATTACAGTTAAAGCATGGAGGTTATAACTGTAAACTGCAGCCTGAATTTTTTCAGGGTAAATATTTAAACTTGGTATGGCCGCACGATTGTGATCATTACAGCCTTTTTTCTTTAATAGGAGATTTTGAAGGGTTTGTAAAAAAAAGATTGGGAGATGCAGACAATTTTGTGGCGATAGGTGTTAATATACGAGGTCATTTTTTTGATGGAAGATCGCCGCCCTGGTGCTCTCTTAAATTGGGTTTGGGTAAAGTTATTGATGCGGCTTGTGATTATTGCTTTGAGCCATTGACGAATTTTTTTCGTATTTTAGCATTTCAACTTAATTTGCATAAAGAAAAGTGTGCATTGCGCATTGGATTGTTTTCTTATGAAATAGGTCGTGGACTTGTTTTGGGTAATGCACATTTTGTAATGCATCCCATGCCTGGTTTATATGATGATTATCATGTGGATCAATATCGCCCCGGGATAGCATTAAAGATAAAACCTTTTGAATTTTTTGATATTGATCTGTATTATGCCATTCTTTCGAAGCATTCAATTGATTTTAAAACAAATTATGCATATGAACGAGCTCAGGAATTGGGTTCACAACCATTTCTTGGTTTTGATGTTAAGAACAATATAATTCATGGGGCATTAACAGCTGAATTATACAAAAAAATTATCGTGCAAACATATCTGATGTTTCGTAGAGATACTGCATGTATGATCGAAGTTCCCTATGATGCTCATTTTTCATTAACAAATGTTGGGCTTTGCATACAAGGGGAGTATAAGCGCTCCATTTTGTATATGGAAGGGGCGTTGCAGTGTGGGAACCAGTTTGTAAGGGCGATAGATCGTAATCTGTGTGAAACGTTGGGATTTATTCAACAGACCCATTTATTTAATCGTCAGACGTTGCCTAATCCCGATCGATTTGTGTGGCAAGCTGCGCGATTGCAAACTTTTCCAGAAGATTTGGGGCGATGTAAAGCTGCTGGGGCGGAATTTGAAAATGAAGATGGTGGAGAGGGAAGTAAACCAGATATTTATTATAAAAATAGTTATAATCGGTTTCGTAAAGCGTACGTTAATAAGATAGATGCATATGCGTTTTATAGTGAATTATCTACTCAATGGTGTAAAAATGATTCATGGGATGTGACGACCGCTGTAGGTATCGGTTATTTAAGTGGGGATGATAGGCCAAATGATTCAGTTGAAAAAATAGTAATTAATCGTTTAAATGAGAAACAAGTCTATAATGATTGCGACAAAAAATATCATGGTTTTATCGGTACTGAGCAGATGTTTAATTCTCCCTATATCAAACCATATTTTCTGAGTTTTTTACCACATATTTCTTATGGTTTAATTTATTCTCGGTATCCGTGTACTGATATATCAAATCGTATTTTTGGTGGTTTTTCTTTTTCATGTTTTTCTCGTCATAAAAATTTTTCATTGCAAGTCATAAGTAATGTTATAGCGTATGGATTAGCAAAAAAAATTGAGCGAGGATATTCATATCCACTTCAACTTCTTTACTTAATGAATAGTGATGTGCAAAACGTAACTGATAATTGCTTATCGCTTGTTGAATCACAATCACATTTTTATCCTTCTCGTTACCTTGGTTCAGAATTTAATATCGAGGCTTATTTGAAATACGATGCAATTGCGTTCTTTGCAAGGGCTGCTCTGTTTTCTCCAGGTTCATTTTATGCGGGACTGCAAGGTAATTTTTTATCATTACGTATGCAACGGATGCTGGCAGCGAAGGATTTTAGTGGTATTGAAAACAAGGCTGTTCCATGTGTGTATAAATCACCCGGTGCTTTCTTTTTGAATATTGGTTTTTCGATAAGCATATGAAATAGACAACGAGATGCGTGAATATTTGAAATTTTAATAATGAATTATAATCTGGGTGAGAAAGCGAAAGGAGGATGTCTATAAAAAATATAAAAATTTGTTGGCAAGGAGTGCTTTATTACATAACTAAAAAAGGATGTTGCATGAAAAACTATATGTTTTTATTTTTGTCCATGTCGTTTGTATGTGCAGATGTTAAAAATATTAATGTAAAAAGATCCGGTGGTTTTTATGATACCAAGATTCCAACTTCGGTAACAGCTAAAATGCCCATTGTCTCATCTAAGTTGGATAGAACTGCAGATGGTGCAGGATCTACGATGTTTTCCATAGAAAACTCTGGGTACTATTATCTTTCGAGTGATGTTGTTGCAGATCCAGATACCGGAAAGACGCCCGATAGTATTATCAAAATTACTGCCGATGATGTTGTCTTAGATTTGTGTGGCAAATCAATTTATCATTATGATACAACGGCCTTTGGCGCCGGGGGCATTGTCATTTCTGGTGCTCGGGATAATGTTAAAATTTGTAATGGACAAATAGATTCGGTTACAGTAGGTGCGGGAGGATCGATTGTCATTGATCCAGGGACTGATAATTATGTTAAGAATGTTGTGATAGAAAATGTTACCATCGTTAGCCAGAGTAGCACTAATGATGGCATTGGTCTCTTGGCTAAAAATGTTGAAAATCTGATAGTGAAAGATGTTACGACGCAAAACAATCAGAATCAAGGAATACAAATTACTATAGATGGTTCAACGAAAAACAAGAATTGTATTTTGGAGAATATTATTGTCCAATCATCTGGTGGTGTTGGTATCGATATTGATAATGTCAATCAATTAGAATTAAAAAATATTGCTACAGCAAGCACCGCGAACAAAGGTATTTCTTTAAATACTGTTAACGACCTTAAGATGAATAAAGTGACGGCAGATGATTGTGATGGCAGCAGCGGCAGTGGTATCGGCATAGAATTAAATACCGTTATTGGATGTTCTCTGGAAGATATTCGGATTCAGCGTGTATATGATGATACGACGGCACGAGGCTTGTATTTAAACACGGTAAAAGGTGGGAGTTTTTCTAACATAAATATCATTGAATGTCATGGTAAGGCTGGCGGTGATAATGTTAATGGTCTTGATTTATCAGCTTCTGAAAATCTGATCTTTGAAAGGGTATTGTCTCAAGGATGTTACACCTATAGTGGTGCGACAACCGGTATCGTTAAGGCTTTGAATATTGATTCAACGACAAATAATCTTAAGTTTAAGAACTGTTCATTTAATTTTTCACATGATACTGGCAGTGCTTATGGTGTTTACATCGATAGTAGCCGGGTGATTAATTTTGATAATGTTGAAGCGAGTCAAAATGTTGGTGTTGCGGTAGGTAAGGGATTTTATATTACAGGATCCTCAAATAATTATTTTAATAATTGTCTTGCGGTTAAAAATGGGGCTACAGCAACGGCAGGCGTGGCAGCTGGTTTTGATTTTATTTTAAGTTCAACGAGCAACCAATTAAATGGCTGTAAGGCGCGTGCCAATTATTGTTATGACACGAGTGCTACTGGTTTTAATATAGATGGCTCAATCTTATGTTATTTGAGAGACTGTGTGGCGAGTGATCAAACAAATACGAATGATTCTGATGTTGTTGCAGTCGAAGTTGTTGGTATAAAGGTTAATAATGCGCATTACTGCCGAATTATTAACTGCGAGGCTTCTGGAAATTTAGAAACGACAACAACGAGCCACGCGAATAATCTTGCGGCAGGAATTTATATTACGGGTGATAATGATCCTGCTGCTGTTGGCAATGTGGTGATTGGATGTGTGTGTGAAAACAATATTTCAACAGATAGAAATAGTTATGGTATTTATCTTCGTGATCGTGGATCTTCTCCTTATGATGGGATTATTAGATCCGTTGTATCGGGAAATAAATTGAATAATAATAGAAGCAATGCAGCTTCTCCTGCAGGATATGGCTACGGTTACTATGATAATTGTGCTAATACAACGACACTTTTGGAAAAAAACTATTCATTTGGTCATGGGGCATGTACTGATGGCGGAACAGCTTTTTTAAGCAATAGAAATATGAATTATTATTTTACTGTCACGTATAAAGGCCGAGATCCTCGCCTTAATGTGGTAAAAGATGTTGATATTATGAACTTGAATGCTATTACCTTGAACAATTGGGATAATTTAAATATCAGTGTTTCAACAGATACCGAATATTAATCTAAAGATAAAAAAAAGGGGAGTTTATTGGCGGCTCCCCTTTTTTTATCTTCCATATCATTATTTTGTCTCACATGTATCTGAACCTATATATACACACAATTTAAGTACATTTGCTCTAATACTAAATCATTCAACTATTTGTTTAATTTTTCGATAATGAGAGAGTTAAGGCTTACTCCTTTTTAATGAGGCGTTTTGTGCAAGTTTGGCATGTAGATCTGGAGAAATTCTCAAGCGCAAATTTCCTGAAAAAGTTTTTTCAGGTTGTTCACCTCCTTCTTTGCACCACGCAAGGTAATCATCAATCGAATCTTTAAAGGCTTTTTCAAGTTCCTTAACGCTCGTTCCTTGAAAAGTGCTTACATCTTTTAATCCAATTACTTCACCATGAAATATTTTTGCTTCATCATCATATGTAATTTGTCCGCGATAACCTTTATAATTCATCTTTACATTGGAGGGAACTGGTATCTCAAAAATGGCTTTCAATGTTTGTTGATGTTTTTTGCTCAATTTTTCTTTCCTTTTTATAAATTAAATGGTACCAACTGATGGTTTCATTTTCAAGAAGTGTGAAAGAGCTCGGTTGCTTGCCTAATGAATTATCGAATTTGAATTGAAATAGAAAGATCAATCATGCAAAAGTGCGCAGAATTTCTGAGGACATTATTGAAAATGTTAAATATAAAGATTGATTTGTTAAATATAATTTCATGCTTATAATTTAACAATAGCTAATCTTAACCTAAAATTTTTAGAAGTTTTGTTAAAGGGTGCTTATGAATGAACAACAACTATTTGATTTTTTTGAAATGAATCATATTGAATACAAACTTTTTAAGCATCAGCCTCTTTTTACCGTTGAAGATAAACCGATACTTATTGATAGCGATGTTGATATAATTCCTGGCATGCAATCGAAAAATCTATTTTTGAAAGAAGCTAAAAATAATTCTTTTTTTCTTGTGAGTGTTTCTGAAGAAAAGCGTGTTGATTTAGGTCGTTTAAGTAAAGTATTGGGTTGCGGTCGATTTTCTTTTGGTAAACCGGCTGAATTAATGGAATATCTCAAGTTAACACCTGGATCGGTTACTCCTTTTGGTCTTATGTTTGATAAACATAACAACGTTACTTTTGTTCTTGATGAGGATTTTTTAACTGCTGAATTTGTTATTTTTCATCCACTAAGAAACGATATGAATGTAACACTTAATCCGCAGACATTTTTAACATGCATGGAAAAGTTAGCGCATCCTGTTCGAGTTATATGTATTCCGACTAAATAATAATTGTGAAAGAAATCATATCTAGTGGTCGAGATTTAATCTTATTTCTGTTATTCGCCGTTCGGAAGAGATCTAATGTCATATGAAATGCGAATTGTTCCATCGGATTCTTTAATCTTTCGTATCATAATGTGTCCAATTTCAGATACGTTTGTTATATGTGTGCCACTGCAGGGACTGGCAAAATCATCTCCATAGGTTATTACATATATTGGTTTATTGTCTGGTAGATTGGCTAAAAATGCACAACGGCGTATAAGTTGCTCATTGGCCAGTACCGTTTTTTTATCAACAACTTTTGAAGTTACAGGCATTCCATGTGTTCCCCATACATTGCACAAATTTTCAATATCATTTTTTAGCTTATCAATATCAACGTTGTGTAAATTTCCGGAATATTCCACGTATGGACCGTTAGGGAAATGGTAACTTTTGCCCGGTATCCAGTTGAAGCCAAGTTCGTAAAGAGTCTTATCAAGTACATGGCCAGCGGAATGCAATCGGCTATGTAACATGCGCCGTTCGCTATCAAGCTTACAGTAAACCTCTTGTCCAATCTCAAATGGTGTACTGGTAAATACGCCAAAATGTTTGACAATACCATCAATCAATCGCACGTCTTGTACATTAAATATCGTTTGGTCATTTTGTATTGTTCCCTGATCACAGGGCTGCCCGCCGCCTTGAGGATAAAAGAGCGTTTGATCAAGTATAACAACATCTCGATCTTTTTCTCTGAACGCATGCATTACATGCGCTTGGCAGGTATTTTTTGTGAAATCATCCAAATATAATTTTTTTGTCTGATTCATGAGACTCCTTTCCTAAAGCACTGTAAATAATGAAAAGGATAACGTAATGCTAATTTTTTTACAGCCTATTAATGATCGAACTCCATTAACTCCTTCATGCTCTTATTTCAATATTATAAAGATCGAGTCCGTAGTACGAACTAAATGTTGCATAGTTGTTCAAGTTACCAAGAAGAACGGGTAAGCTTCCTGATGGAGCTGGGTTGACGACATAATTATTAAAGGTTGTTCCTGCCGAGTTGCCATTGCCATACGCAAAATTTCGGGTAAATACATTTGTGCTCAGTGTATTAAGGTCGAGAATGCCATACCCACTGCTTGGTCCTTTGTTGTTTACTAATTGATTTTGGTCGAAAGAACAATTTTGTGAGCCACTAAAAATTAAAATACCGATTCCATTGCCACTAGCTCCGGTATTGCCAAAATTCGCATTACTTATGCATTGTTTCATTGATGAGTATTTTTCATTGCCATTTATTCCAAAACCGACACCTCCAACACCGCCACCTGTTCCACCGGTATTGCCATATGCGGAGCATGAGAGATGTTGATTGCCTTGTCCTCCTGCGGTATAAAAACCATATGAAAAATTTGCTCCGCTTGTCATTTGATTAGTGCTTACACAGTTTTTCAAAATATTATAGCGACCATTAACATAAAAACCGTAACTTATTGTCGTTGCTTCGTTTGCTTTTGCATGACAATTAAGAACTGTGCAATTAGATGAGACGCTGTCAATTCTAAAACCATAAGCAGTGGTGCCATAATTCGTTGAAGCTTCACAGAATTCGAATAGACAATTTGAGCAGGCATAGAGATATATGCCATGTCCAGGTCGTCCGTTCGTATTCCTATTATTATTAAACTGGGAACATGAAGTGGTGATGTTTTTTGATGTGAGCATTCCCAGCCCAATGGCGTCATTGGCGGCGGTTCCATTGCAGTTGATGATGGTCAAATTTGTTAATATTGCCTGATTTACATTTGTAAGATACATGCCCATAACATTGCAATTACGGATAATGAGATCTTTAATTTCTAGCAGACTACAATTATTTTGTGCTCTAATTCCTGTGCCATAAATGGTGTTAATAGTACCATTTTTGATGGTGATGTGAGAGACGTTGGCGGCGATATTAATGGCTACAAGACCTGATGAGGTATTGTCTTGAATAATGGTGCAACCGGCTAAATCTAATGTGACATTGCTTGCTGAGATTGTTATGCCATTAACATTGGTGTTTGGCGGGCTTAATGTTAGGTTGTCGATTAACGCATATTCACCTGCTTGTTCAATTTCGAACATGTGCCCACCTGAAGGCGCTGATTGATTGAGTTTTCCTGGTAAGATATAGCGAATGTTTTCGGTGCGTGTCGCATCTTTTTGATAAAGATTATTTTCTCGGCTTTGCATATTTGGTATATGAGTTATACCGTGTATCTTAATAATAGTAATGGTAAAAAAGAGAATATATTTTTTCACCGACATCTTCCTTTTTGCTTTGTCACCAATATTTGATATGAAATAATTGATTAGAATGAGGTGATATGAATAAGCTGCTTTACGTAATTGGAGCAATTTTTTTGAATCTGTTTTTCTTAATACATCCATGTCAGCAGTATCCTTATTTATCTGTTTGTGGTTGTGTTCCAACATGCCGAGATGGGTGGGTGTACACACAACCTTCTTCTCCACAACCGCAACCGCAACCAACAATTCCGTGCTTAGATGGCATAGTCTATATTTATAATAAAGATTTCACCACCACAGGAAAAGAGGGTGATCCGACAACGCAAACGTATGTTATTGATGAGCCAGGGCGCTATGTTCTTTGTGAACCATTGCACTTTCAAGGAAATGTAAGCAACCAAATTGCGATTGATATACAGTCAAGTAATGTTACGTTAGATTTTAATCAATTTAGTTTAAGAAAAGAGGCTGGGTATATTGTTAATAAGGGGGTTGTTGTTAAACCGAATTATTCGAATGTTATTATTACCGGTTGGGGAACGATTGTAGATTTTGATCAATATGCGATAGAGATTTCGCAGGCGAGCAAAATTTTTGTGAGTGCAATGCGGCTCTATAATGCGCAGCAAGGATTGTATAGTGCGAATTGTGATGATGTAACGCTGTATGCGGTAGAAGCAAAAAATAGTGGCATAACTATCAGTGGTGGAAAGAATTTTGTGGTTGAAAATTCTACTGTGCACTATTCTCACAGCAATGGAGTTTATACAACAAATCTTGATGGTCTTATAATAAAAAAGAGCAAATTTTTTGCTTTTTATGGTGGTGATGGAGCGTCTATTTATCTTAATGCGACAACACGTGCGTTGATTGATGAAAGTGAATTGACCGGTTATGTGGGAGGAAGTTCGATCGGTGTTGATATTAAAAATTCACCAAATGTGGTTATCTCCAATAATAGAATATCTTTTTATACTATTGCTGTTCAAGATGATACTGCAGTTGATAGTTGCACGACGACATCACTCTTTGGTAATACGTTTGTACATAATGATTCAACGACGTCGAGTAATATGTATGAGAGCGATAACTGTGCGTTCATTGAAGTTGTTGGAAATCCACATAATTTAATGGGATTAACTGAATTTAAATCGTACCAAAATGTGGTTATTGTAAAGGATCAAGGTTAATGAGTGGTTATAAAATTTGGAGATGTATATATGTAATCACTTTATTTCAAATGGGTGCGCAGGAGATTTCAACTCCTTCAATTATTAATGGGAAAATTATCATTGATAAAGCGGGTAATTATTATGTAATAAATCATCTGAAGATTACCGAAAAAAATGATGATGTTCCTTTATTAGAAATTGCGCATTCGGATGTGATGATAGATTTCCAGAATTTTACTATTGAAGGGGCGTTGGCAAAAAATAGAAATATCGGCATAAAAGTTGCGCCTCATGTTTCGAATGTTGTTATTAAGAATGGTGCAATTAAAAATTGTTCTGGAAGCGGGTTAGTTTTAGGAGAATCCTGTTTTAACGTTTCGTTTAATAATTTTTTATTTCAAAATATCTTATCTCCCACGATATCAATTGATAATGGCGGTGCGATTTCTTTTGAAAACGTAAAGGTTCTGAGTATAAGAGCTGAAACTGATAGCGCGAAATATGTATTGGGAAAATTTAATACGGTTGGTATGTATCTATTTGAAGCGGTACATAAAATCGAAAATGATTGTTTAGTTAAAAATATGACGATAAATCACCTTTATCAGAATGGTGATGAGAATACCTGTGCTGCAGTGGTTGCACAAAATATCGGCAATTTGAACTTCGAACACATGTTAATTACCGGTTTTCGTGGGATAGAGGTTTATGGCTTTTATTTTGATAGAATTTATGCGTCGCGCATGATCAGTGTAACCATTGATCGGATCATTGCTCATGATGATTCAACGAGTCGCGTTGTTGGCATGTGCTTTGATAGATGTTCTGATTGTTTAGTGAAAGATTCGTTAATTTATGGGTGTCGATCTGATAATAGTTTAATTGGCATTGAATGGACCGGCAGTTCTTTTGAGCCCCCTTATGCACAACATCTTACGATAGAAGATGTACGGATAAGTCAAAATTACGGAAAGCATACAATTTTTGGTATCAAGGGCCAAAATGGAAAACATAATTTGATAAAACATTGTCAAATAATCAGCAATCGTAATCAAATCGAAGAGTATCTTGATACTGATGTTGCCGCAGGAATTTCAATATATGATTTTGAAGAGGTGAGTCAAATTACTAATTCGGATATTTGTCTTCAATTTGGATTAGGGCGTGTTTTTGGGATTGTATTAGGTCTCGATTCTACTTTTGGTTATTATCCATTAATGACTATAATCGATAATAATAAATTGTATAATAATGTTTCTGTTTTTTCATGTTACGGATTTCGAGATTATTCTGTTCCGGGAGGTTTTTATCCTTCTGCTACCGTTTTGACTAATAATGTTGCTATTGGGCAAGGTCCCGTATTTAAACTGGGGACGTCATCGGTTTCTGATGACGAACGTTTTATGAATTATTATAGCTATGATATTAAACAAAATCCGGTTGGCATCGTTGATGAACTTCCGGTAACCGATTTAAATAGTTCGGCACGGCTTGTTGGCAATGCGCTTAATCGTTCCTATGTGAGTCTGGACCTTATTCCATTTTTAACTGATGCAAAAAAGAGATTGGCATTTATGCGAAGACATGCTTTGGGTTGAAGGACTAGGGCCCGTTGAGTTTTTACAAATTTTATAAAAACTTTAACAATTATCCGTTCGTTCTGAGCGAGTGATTGAGCGAACGAAGTGAGGCGAAACCCGAGTCGAAGAATTGACTAAAATTATCCTTCGACTCACCCTTCGATTCACTTAACCCGATCATACTGAGCAAAGTCGAAGTATCAGGGTTCGCTCTGGACGAACGGCCGCTTAAAATAATTTTTGTGTTACAAAACTCAACGAGCTCTAGGATGAAGTGGCTAAATACTGTATACTTGTAGCCATAATTTAAACTTTTATGTAGGTATCCACCATCATGGAAAATAAAAAGTTGAAGGGATAGAAAAAAAATATGCGGTTGCTGGTCGTGTGATGGCCGCGCGTGATCATGGCAAAAGTATCTTTGTTCACATACAAGATCGATCAGGAAAATTACAGGTTTATATCAAGCAAGACGTTGTTGGTGAAGAGCAATTTAAATTTTTCCATAATTTTATTGATACCGGCGATATTATTTGGTGCGAAGGGCTTTCTTTTAAAACCCACAAAGGGGAAATTACGCTCCGTGTTGAACAATTTAAACTTTTAAGTAAGTGTTTACATCCGTTGCCAGAAAAATTTCATGGCATTGCTGATCAAGAGATTAAATATCGTCAACGTTATCTTGATTTAATTACGTCAGAAGAGACCCGTGAACGTTTTAGAAAGCGATCAAAAATAATTGCATCATTGCGTCAATTTTTGACTGACCATGATTTCATGGAAGTTGAAACACCGATGTTACATCCCATTGCTGGTGGTGCAGCAGCAAAGCCGTTTGTTACCCATCATAATGCGCTTGATAGCGATTTTTATCTGCGCATTGCACCTGAACTTTATTTAAAACGATTGGTCGTTGGCGGCTTTGAACGTGTTTTTGAAATTAATCGTAACTTTAGAAACGAGGGAATTTCTACGCGTCATAATCCTGAATTTACGATGCTTGAATATTATATGGCGCATCAAGATTATCATTTTGCCATGGATTTTCTTGAGGAAATGTTGCGCAATGCAGTGAGGGCAGTTTGTAGTACATTGCAGATTCCTTTTGGCGATGATGTTATCGATTTTGAAAAGCGATTTGAACGATTGTCAGTTTATGAAGCAGTAAAGCGTATTGGAAAATGCACTGATCAACAACTTGTTCCAGAAAATATTGATCGTACATTGGAGCAATATAAGATTAAACTTGAAAATAAGAATCCAAGTTATGGTGAAAAATTAATGGCTTTATTTGATGAGCGTGCGGAAGATAAGATTATTCAACCAACGTTTATTATTGATTATCCTATTGAAATTTCGCCGTTGGCTAAACGCGATAAAGATAATCCGGCAATTGCTGCACGTTTTGAACTTTTCGTTGGGCGTTTTGAGCTTGCCAATGGTTATAATGAGTTAAATGATCCTATTGATCAAGCGGAACGATTTAAAGGTCAAGTCGCCATGCGTGAAAGTGGTGATGCTGAAGCTCATAATTATGATGCAGATTTTGTGCTTGCCTTGGAGTATGGATTGCCACCAACAACTGGCGTTGGTGTTGGTATTGACCGGTTAACGATGGTTTTAACAAATACAACTTCAATAAAAGAAGTTATTCTGTTTCCGACGTTGAAGAAAAAAGAAGCCTGATTAATTTTTTATTTTTTTTATTCTCGATCACGTTTGAGACCAATTTTGAGGGTCCATCGGTATTCCATTTTTTCTTTACGAGGATTGTATTTCTTTGATACATAGTAACCTCTTTTTTTGTCGATTGCTAACGGTACCATGAATTGGTAGGGCGTAATCTTCCAGTCAGAAAAGGCTTCTGCCGTTTCTACTAACACAAAGCTATCATATTCTGTGGCGCTTCCTCCTCCAATTCCTTCTGGTGCAGATATGAGTGTATAAATGCTGTTGGTGAGTAATGGTTGTTTTATGCCGATGTCTGGACAATAATCGAGATTTTCATCGAAGCAACCATTTCCAATTTCAGCGTGCTGATGACCCCTGAATAAGGTATGAACATAATGTTGTTTATCTTTTACACTGTAGGAATCTAATAAATGATAGATGAAATCGGGGGGGAAAGTGAGACACCCACGTATTTCAGAAAAGTCTACCATTGTGCTTATATCGCCCCAATTGAGTTCGTGAAACGGTATGATCTGACTTTTATAAAATTCGTAAATGATGCTCAGTGGAGGGTAGGAAGTTTTTTGCCTTTCGAGGAGATCTTCATCAAAATTAAGAAGGCTGTAATAAATACCTGTTTTATGATTATTTAATGTGAGCAATTGCTGAGGATTATAACCAATTGCCGGAATTCCGTGGCATAAAAAGATATAATTGGTACGATCTGGTGTGCCAGTTCCCACAAAAATGCCGAGAGGTAATAATGAAAAAATTTCATCTATATCATTTGTGAAAAATTCGATGCCATCTGAACCATATTTTTTTGACATTTCGTATTCAAAGCCATCTCGTTCTCCCATTTCAATATCTTCATGATTTCCACGAATAAGAAATATATTTTCAGGGCTATTCTCTTTTAGTCGAGCGAGGGTATAGAGAACCTCGATGCTGTATCTTCCGCGGTCACTATAATCGCCAAGAAAGAATAGATATACATCTTTGCGCACTTTAAAGGCATCATTAAGCAACCCTTTATCTTTTAGTCGATCTAAATTTCGCAATAATGAGTGAAGTGACCCGTGAATATCTCCTTGGATATAGATGGTAGTTTGGGGTTCAACGATAATTTTTTGTATAAAGGGTGCAGGGATTTCTGGAAAAACGTTGTTGGTCCATTGTTCTGGTTCGTAATATTGAAAATATATTTCTTCGAGTGCGCCGTTAATTGAACGATTTAATTCGCTTAATGCTAAGATAGGAATAAGTTTATCTGATTTTCCAGGTTTTAACGGATGGTCATATTCGGGTAATTGGTCAAAGCATGCATCGCGCCACTCGCTAAAAGAGACGGGCCTCTCAATGAGTGCCCATAAACAAGAAATGTTCAATAAAATAGATAGTACGGTATATCTTTTTAACATAAGTCTCCATTCAACAGACTTATCTCAAGCTTTGCATATTATGAATAAAAAAATCAATAAACGTGATAAAATATTGACAAATTGAATATTTGTGTTATTCTAAGGAAGATAATTGAATAAGTCCTTTTTAGGGTTGAAGGGAGAATAAAATGAAAAAGTTGTTATTTATATTTTTATTATTAGGATTGATGCCGATTTTGGGGATGGATCGTGAAGATGTATCTTACGAAAGTGATGTTGATGGAATTGGCCAATTTTTTGCTCATGGGCTCAGAGGATTTGATAAAGATACGGCAATTGAGACGCTTATAAAATTAAATGAATCTTCTAAAAGAGATAAGGATACAGAATTATCAAAAGAGCGTCTCAAAATAAAAACATCAGATGGATATAAATATGCGTTTACGCGGAGAGCTTTATGGGGTTTGCAATCAGAGCTTTTAAATAAATTTTGGGAGACTGATGATGTTTTTGATTTTACACGCCAGCTTGTTAACTGTGATGCGCAGGTATTGGAGACTATTTTAGCCCTTGTAAAAGAGCGAGATAAAAAAAAGTTTTTAGCGGCATTGCCAGAATCAGAGATTGAGAAATTAATAATCGCACTTGATGAGCTGCAGATGCCACTCTGTAATGAAGTGTGTGAATGGGTGGCGAACAATTACGATTTTACAAAATTTGATGGGAAGAATCTTTTTCCGGGATTTATTAAGGATAAAGAAGAAAGATGTTGTTATCCATTACAGCAAGCATTAGTTAAAAAATTACGTTCAACTGATTTTGCATTAAAAGAGATGGGCAAAAATCCAATTACATTGGCAGGTCATACTGATAGGATTTCATCAGTAGAGATAGCAACCGATAATTCATTTATTGTCACAGGATCATGGGATGGAACAGCAAAGATTTGGAGATTGAATGAAGAACATGAACTGGAAGGTGAGCCAATTATATTGGCAGGACATACTGATAAGATTTCATCAGTAGCGATAGCAACAGATAATTCATTTATCGTAACGGTATCATATGATCGAACAGCAAACATATGGAGGCTAAATGAGGAACATGAATTGTTGGGAGCGCCTATTACATTAACCGGTCATACTGATTGGATTTTTTCAGTAGCGATATCATCAGATAATTCATTTGTAGTTACCGGATCAAGGGATAATACAGCGAAGATATGGAGGTTAAATGAAGATCATGAGTTTATTGACGAATCAATTACATTAGAAGGGCATCAAGATTTAATTTACTCAGTAGCAATAGCATCAGATAACTCATTTATAGTAACAGGAGCAAGAGATGGAATGGCAAAGATATGGAGATTAAATGCAATGCATGAGCGTGTAGGGGAGCCAATTACATTGGAGGGGCATAAACGCATGAGGTTTGGGCGTATATGCGTGATTGATTCAATAACAATAGCATCCGATAATTCATTTATAGTAACTAGGTCAACAGATAAGACAGCAAGGATATGGAGACTGAATGAAGAACATAAACTGGTAGGAGAGTCAATTGCATTGGATTATGACAGATGGAACGTAGGTGTTTCCTCAGTATCGTTGGCGATAGATAATTCATTTATAGTGACTGGATTAACAGATGGATCAGTACGTGTATGGAACGAAGATTTTTCTTCATTTAGACTTTGGCGATTAGCAGATGGTCATACCGATAATATTAGATCAGTAGCGATATCCTCAGATAATTCATTTGTAGTAACAGGATCAAATGATCGAACAGCAAAGATATGGAGACTGAATGAAGAACATGAACGAGTAGGAGAGCCAATTACATTAGAAGGGCATCAAGATTTAATTAATTCAGTAGCAATAGCAAGAGATAATTCATTTGTGGTAACTGGATCAGGAGATAGAACAGTAAAGATATGGAGAATGTTAAAAGTTGATGCGGTTGAGTTAAATTTGTCACAGATTTTATTATTGCTTAAATTGGCAACATCTCCATCAAAAATTGATTTTACAAAAGAGACAGTTGAAATTCAAACTATTTATGAATCGTTGCCAGAAAATTTAAAGAGAATTTTTGATCGGTGTAATGACACTACTCTAACTAAAATTTGGAAAACAATTAAGAATCCTAAAGTATTCATTCCAACAGTGGCCGGTATTGGTACGGCAGCGTGGTTGGTGTATAAATTTATGAAAAGTTAAGAATTAATGGAGGTTAAAATGAAAAAGTTATTATTTATATTTTTAATATTAGGTTTGAGCTCAGTTTTGGGCATGGAACCAGAAGGTGAGAGAGAGTTTCAAGAAGGTCGCCACTGCATGACTATTAATATTAAAGAGCCAATTAAATTGTTCACATCAGATGGTGTTGAAGTAGAATTTTCTCCGAGCGAGGTGAGAAGATTAGACTCTCGCATGCTTAATGATTTATTAGGCGAATTTGGTGAAAAACTTGATGAAGCAATCCCTCTTAAAGATATTGATGTGGCAACATTAACTATCATAAAAAACATATTAGAGAAAGGCTTAGATAAGACTCTAAGCTCCTACAAGGATGACTGGAGTTACCTTATTGATGCACTTGAGTTTCTCGGAGCTACAAAATTACTTGATGATGTTTGCACATGGGTAGCAAAAAATTGCGACCTTACAAAATTTGATAGTACAAATATGTTTTCAACATTTATTAAGCAAAGGCGAGTCTGTTATCCATTACAAAAAGCCTTAGCAAGGAGATTGTGTTCAACTGAATGTGCATTAAAAACAGTGTGCAAAAACCCGATTATCTTGGAAAGGTATGCATGGTTTTCAGTAGTAGCCCCCGATAATTCTTTTATAGTAACTGCATCAGCGAATAACACAGTAAAGATATGGCGACTAAATGAAGAACGTGAGGTTGTAGGCGAACCAATTATCTTGGCGGGACATACAGGCATGATTTACTCATTAGCAATAGCAAAAGATAATGCATTCATAGTAACGGGATCAAGTGATAGAACAGCAAAAATTTGGCGTTTAGATGAAAATCTTGAATTGGCAGGTGAGCCAATAACATTGTCAGAACATACACGCGCAATTGGCTCAGTAGCAATAGCAAAAGATAATTCATTTATAGTAACTGGATCAGGCGATAGAACAGCAAAGATATGGCGACTTAATAAAGATCATGAACCGGTTGGCGAACCGATTACCTTGGTAGGGCATACACAACCGATTTTATCAGCTAAGATCGCAACAGACAATGCATTCATAGTAACGACATCATTTGATGGTACAGCAAGGATATGGCGACTCAATGAAGATCATGAACCAGCTGGTGAGCCGATTATATTGAGAGAACAGTTCGCTATTCGTTCAGTAGCGATAGCCTCGGATAATTCATTTATAGTTATTGGAGCGGAAGAAGGAACATTTTTCCAAAGACTGAGTAAAAACCATACATTAGCATTTTGGCCAATTCGCTTGAGAGGACATGACAGCAAGGCGCACGCAGTAATAGCAGCTGATAACTCATTTATAGTAACAAGCGCTACAGGATATCGCGATGACGCTCCCGCAAAAATATGGAGATTAGATAAAAATCATGAATTGGCAGGTGAGCCAATTACATTGAGAGGACTTAGCACCCCTATTACATCAGTAGCGATAGCAGCTGATAGTTCATTTATCGTAATTGGATCAGGCGATAGAACAGCAAAAATTTGGCGACTTAATGAAGACCATAAGCCAGTAGGTGAGCCTATCAAATTAACCGATTATACACCAACAGGGATAGCCTCAGATAACTCATTTATAGTAACTGGATTAAAATATGGAGCAGTAAAGATATGGAGAAATTTAACAATAAGTGATGTATCCGAATTAGATTTGGCACAGACACTCGTATTACTTAAACTAGTAACATCCCCATCAGAAATTATTTATGCAACCCCAGATTTTTATGCGATTTATGAATCATTACCAAAGAATGATAGTCGGTTAGCTCAATTTTGTACAGCAATTAAACAGGGCAAATCTATTGAAAAAATGAGTAGCATTGGTATGGCAATATGGTTTGCTTACAAAAATTTTATGACAAGAGCTATTCATGAAACGCCAGCGACTTATGATTCGTTACCAGAGAATTTAAAAAGAATAGTTGATGAATGAAATGAAAAGAATAAAAATAAAAGAAATTTGGATTGAAGTTTAGATAGCCTAGAATTAATAAAATCGAAAGACGAGGTTATTTTATGAAGAAGTTAATGTTATTTTTGATTATAGCAGGATTTTATTCTGCACAGGCGATGGAACGTACATCGTTCAAGGAAGATAGGATCAGTACTATTATATCAATGACGTTGATGGTTGCTGATATGATAGAAAAAGCACAAGAGATCGCTTTCCAAAAGAAAGTGAGACCTGAAGTTCTCGAATCACTTTTGTTCGAAACTGATTCGGAACCTGCTGAAGAATTGAAAGATCTTGAAAGTCCGTGTACTACAAGTTATTCACCTGACTTGAGTGATATACTCGAGCGAAGATCACTTGAATCGATTGAAGGCTTAGAGGAGCATGGAAGACCGACAAGCCCTGGGGCAGTTGAAATTTCTCGCATTTCAGAACGTCATGTAGGTCCGCAAAAGAGTGGTCCTCATGCTTATGTAAGATCAATTTTACCTATTTTGCGAAGGGATCGATCAGGGTCACTCTCTTATGGAACAGGAAAGAAACCTTTTATGACAAAACCATTGACCCCTTCTCCGGTTTCTGGATCAAGAGGATTATGTCTTTGGTGTCATAAGAAAGTTTCAGCGCAAGATCTCAATTCTCACATGAGAAAGTTTCATAAAGATCAAGAAAAGAGATTGGCAAAAAGGAAGTAAAAAACTTATTTTGAAATTAAGTTTTTTACATTGACGCTTTATGAGTCATACAGTACCTTTATTATAATGTTAAACGTGAGTTCGATAAACAATAAACTTTGAAATATGTTATTAATGGAAATAAAAGCAAAGCGTTCGGTGAGACCCTTCGAGACACTCGCTATGCTCGTTCCTCAGGGCGAACGCGTTGGGTAAAATTGTAAAAAGGATAGCAACAATTGCCGAATTTACGTTAATTAAAAAATATTTAATTGCCCAATGAATTATCGAACTCAGGGTTATAAAGGAATTGTATGACTCATTTTTTTAAATCTATTTTATGTCTATTTTTTTCAATTATCTATGTGGAAGGTGGTAATGTGAATAAAAAAGTTGTATTGATTATTGCCCATGAAGGTTATCAACCTATTGAATACTGTAATACGCGTAAAGAGTTAGAAAAGGCAGATATTGCCGTTATGACCGCGAGTGATAAAGCGGGTGTTGCGATCGATTGTTTTGGCGAAGAAGAATCAGAAAAAGTAACATTGACGGTTAAAGATCTTCTCAAAAAAGATTTAGATACGCTGGCAGGTATTTTTCTTATTGGGGGAGGCGGTGCTCTAGATTGTTTAGATAATGAAGATACGCAAGAATTAATGCGTCGAGCTGAAAAAAATGGCCTTTGGTATGGAGCTATCTGTATTTCGCCACGTATTCTTTGTCATGCAGGTCTTATTGATGGTAAGAAAATTACCGGATGGGATAACGATGGCAAATTAAAATCGGAATGTGCAAAATCTGATGTTGTTGGTGGGCCTGTTGTTGTAGATGGTAAATTAATTACTGCCCAAGGCCCCAAGGCAGCAACAGAATTTGGCCAAGCTATTGTTAATGCGTTAAAATAAAAGCATGAATGTATCTCAATCCTCATCGATTATTCAGGGTATTAATTATCAATGGATTGCTCCTGTGTTGCAAAAGGAGCTCGTTAACTCCTTAAGTGCTTCATATAATTTTTCTATTCCGTTAATGCAAACCTTAGTTAACCGTGGCATTGATAAAAAAGAATTATTGGATTCTTTTTTATTTACTCCTGAAGGAATAGTCGCACCTTCTTCATTGCTCAAAGATGCGGACAAAGCGGTTGATCGGATTATTGTTGCCTTAAAAAATAAAGAAAAAATTCTCATTGCCGGTGATTATGATGTTGATGGTATCACATCGACATCGATGATAACGGTGGATAATGGGATTACCGCCTATGATGCGGCTGCTTTAGCAAAAAAGTGTCAAATTGATCTGATTATTACTGATCACCACCGTCCACAAGATCCCATACCTGAAGCATTTGCCATTGTAAATCCGGCGCAATCTGATTGCTCGTATCCTTTTAAATTATTAGCTGGTGTTGGCGTCGCCTTTAAATTACTCTCCTTGCTTTATGAAAAACTTAATAAAAAGTTGCCTGATAAAGTTTATGAGTTGTTATTAATGGGGACTGTTGCAGATGTTGTACCATTACGTGGTGAAAATCGTTATTGGGTCCGCCATTGCTTGCAGAAATTAACTGAAAATGAAAGTTATTCATTCAATGCACTCAAGAAGAATGCAAAAATTGCTGAAAAACCGATCTCTTCCGTTGATATTGCATTTGGAATTGCGCCACAATTGAATGCATTGGGTCGCTTAGAAGATCCACGCCGAGGCGTTCAGTTTTTAATTGGAGCACGCAAACCAGAAATTGATCAGGTAGCACGTGTTTTATTTGAATTAAATGAAGCGCGCAAAGAAGTTGAGCGTCTTATTTTAAATGATATTGAACAGGCTATTAATGCGGGCCAAATTGATCTTGAAAACGAAAATATTATTTTAGCTGCAAGCAAAAAGTGGCCACCAGGGGTCATTGGTTTAGCTGCCTCACGTTTGACGGCCCAATATGGAAAGCCAACTTTATTATTTCATCTCACAAAAGACGGCTTTGCAAAAGGTTCTGCTCGATCCATTCCTGCTTTTGACTTATTTAATGCGTTGCGAGAATGTTCTCATTTACTCGAGCATTTTGGGGGGCATGCCTGTGCGGCAGGAGTTGCATTAAAAGTTGCAAATGTCCCTAAACTTAAAGCTTTACTTGAACAAAAAATTTTGGAAAAACTTTCACCAGAGGATCTTGTTCCTCAATTGAAACTTGATGCGCACGTGCACCTTGCTGATTTGACCGGAAAATTTATGAATGACATGCAATTGATGGAACCCTTTGGCAGCATGAATGAGACACCCGTTTTTTACATCAATGATGTTACGTTGATTGATGAACCTATATTGCTGAAAGATCAGCATGTAAAATGTAAGATTTTTTCTCAAGGAGTTATCAAACCGGTCATCTTTTTTGGGCAACCAGAACTTTTTAAAATTTTTTCAACATTGAAAGATCGTCCATTTGATCTTGCGGCAACTGTAATGGAAAATTATTGGCAAGGAATGCGTTCTATTGAACTCAAGGGAATGGATATTTCTTTAGAAGGAAAAAAATGATTATTACCATTGATGGACCCGTTGCAAGTGGTAAGTCTACATTGGCGCGTTTAATCGCTGAAAAAAGAGGCTTTTTTTATATCAATAGCGGTATCTTGTTTCGTGCACTGGCTTATGTCTTAACAGAAAAATGTCTTATTCCCATTGAACAATTAGTTACGTTAAACCATGATCAAATTCTTGCATGTTTAGACATATCTCAATTGCAGTATCATTATGATCACGGAAAAGAATCTGTTCTTTATGATGGAGAAAATTTAACCTGGCATTTAAAGACGCCTGAAGTTGATCATATGGCATCGTTAATTGGCACTAATCCTGATGTTCGTGAAATATTAATGCGTATTGAGCGACAATTAGCACGTGAGCATGATGTCGTAATCGATGGGCGCGATACCGGTTCAGTTGTTTTTCCTGAGGCAGAATTGAAGATTTATTTAACCGCGTCATCTGAAGTTCGTGCAAAGCGGTGGCAGCATGATCAAGCTGCAAAGGGAAACAAAGTATCTTTGAGTGATGCATTAAAAGAGATAAACAGTCGCGATGAACGGGATAAAACGCGTCTCGTTGCCCCTTTGGTTAAACCTGAAGGTGCGGTTCTCATTGATGATTCGAATAAAAGTGTTAGTGAGACCGTTTCAGACATAATAGACCTCTTCCGAAACAATAAAATTTAAGGCAGATTAATATTCGACAATAAAAAATTGAATATTAAGTATGAATTATAATTGTTTAGGAATAGGTTTAATGTGGGAAATGGCCTTTGTATTAGGTTTTTTTATCGCGTTCGCCCTGAGGGAGCCATATTTGGCGATTCGAAGGGTCTTGACGCATTTCTGAGCACAATATGGGTTTATATAAATGTTATACTTTTAATCGCAGGCCACTTAAACTTGTTTATGCAGAAAAATTTACTTCAAGATTAGACGCCTTAGCAGCAGAGCGAAAAATAAAAAAATGGACCCGTCAAAAAAAAGAACGACTTATTATGTTTGGGTGGAGCGGTTTTTTGAAATAAGTGCGTTCGGCAAAACCCTTCGAGTCGCCAAATATGGCTCCCTCAGGGCGAACGCGAGAAGTTAAATACGCGAGTTCGATAATTAAAAAAGTTTGAAAAAAGCGAGCATTACCGATATTCTTTTTAAAATTTTTCAAAAGAATATCGGTAATGCTCGTTAATATTTTCTGTGAAATGGATGATTTTTGCAAGTTTTTATCAAAAGAAACCCGTATAAATTTTATAGCGACACATAAAAAACGTGGAAGAAAAAGTAAACTTACATGGAGTGAAACATTAACAATAATCGTTTACTATCAGTATTCTGGTTATAAAACATTCAAGCATTATTATGTAAATCATGTTCAAAAATATATGAAAGATGATTTTAATAAACTTGTAAGTTACAATAGGTTCGTTGAACTTATGAAGCATGCACTCTTTCCGCTTATGTTATATTTAAAAATAAAAGGACTTGGATGTTGTACGGGCATATCAATCATAGATAGCACAAAACTTTCTGTGTGCCATGTAAAAAGGTGTTATTCACATAAAACATTTAAAGGTTTGGCAAAGAAAGGACATAGTTCGACCGGTTGGTTTTTTGGTTTTAAAATTCATTTCATTATCAATAATAATGGTGAAATTATCGATGTATTTATCACTTCCGGAAATGTAGCTGATAGTAATCAAAACGTCATTGATAATCTTACTAAATACGTATTTGGAAAATTGGTTGGTGACAAAGGGTATATTGGATTATTTAAGCATCTGTTTAAACGAGGAATTCAACTTATTCATAAATTGAGAGCCAATATGAAAAACAAATTAATGAGCGCCTATGATAGGTGGTTATTAAAAAATAGAGGAACAATAGAATCTGTTGGCAATATTTTGAAAAATACTTTTAATCTTGAACACTCCCGACATCGATGCTTTGCTAATTTTATTACCAACATCTTTTCTTCTCTAATTGCTTATAATTTTAAGCCAGAAAAGCCTTCTTTTGCTAACTTTCAGCTTCTTTCATGAATTATCGAACTCGCGTTAAATACAAAGTTTTATTATCAAGCTTATATTAATTGGTAATAATTTTTGATCTCAATATGAACATTAATATGCTCAGGGCCCTCGAGTGCTTTGTTGTTTCAGAAGAAGTCTAATTTGTAGTTTCGAAAGAGGTCTAATAAAAAAAGAACGCTCATTTTTTGAGCGCTCTTTTTCATTTAGTCGTGCTCGTTTTATATAAATTTAATTAGTTTTTTTGATTTTGATTTAGCATCAAGCTGTTCTTTTAATGCTTCAGTATATTTGCCAAGGAGTGGGGTGGATGATGAATTTGGATACTCCATTTGGAATGATGGTTTAAATTCTACAGGATTGCTGCAGTTAGGAAATTCACATACGCGTACGGAATTAGGAAGTTCTTCATAAGAAACAATCCAGCGTCCGGTAATGTCGCAGCCACCAAAACCTGGAGTGCACTTGCCGGCAAACCTTCGACTTTTTTCTCTGGTAACATTAAAGTATAAGGATTTAAATATGGCTGTTTTTTTAGCAGGAATCGTTGTTTCAATGCCAGATGTTTTATCATAATCATATTTGGATGAAACGAATATATCTTTATCACTATTATTAGTAAACGTGAATAATTCGAAGTCCTGTGGAAAGATGAGATTTGATGTTTTACTTCCTATAATATGTTCTTGAAGGTTTATTTTTTCAAAATCTTTAAATTCTGGAATGTCTGCTTGCAAGCAGCATGCTGTTTTGTTAGGAATTTTAAACTTTGCAGATTCACTGGGTTTAATGGTTTTCGTTTCTTTCGGGAGACTCGTTCTCGTGCCGAGTCGAGTAACTTTAATAGGCTTACTAAATATGTTTTTTACTGTAACGTCTATATCAGCTAAAGCAACAAATAACGGTGTTGCTAGTAAAATTATAGAGATAAACTTCCTCATACAATCCTCCATTTTTAAAGAAGTTAAATACATACTACATACTTTCTATCATATTACTATTATTTCTGAGGTTTTTGCAATGATTTTGTAAAATTTTTATTGAATGTGTATGAGGTAAAATATTATTAGATAAACGTGAGTTCGATAAATAATAAACTTTGGAATATGTTATTAATGGAAATAAAAGCAAAGCGTCGCCATGAGCGAACTTGAAACGAAGAGAAAAGTGAGTCGAATGGTTTTATCGAACGCGAGAAGTAAAAATTATCTTAAAATAAGGATATCAACAATTATCGAACTCGCGTTAATTAAAGAAAAAATATTTATTTGCCCGATGAATTATCGGATTTGCATTAGATGTTTTTATTTAAAAAAACATGCTCAATCTATTTAAACATTGAGCATGAACAAAATTAAATTTATGTTAAGCGATTAACTGGCTAATTCTTTAACCAGTGCGGTGTTGCGATACATTGCAACTTCTTGGCTATCTAATTGTTCCATCTTTGTTTGCTTTGCAGGTTTTGCTTTCTTTTTGCATCCTGCGCCATTGATTGCTAAAGCTGCAACGACTAAAAGAATGAGTATCTTTTTCATATCTAGACTCCGTTCGGATTTGTTTTGTTTATCTTTTGCTTTTTAATTTATCAGTTTTTTTGGCTTTTTTAAAGATGTTTTCGGGAAATACTTCCTTAATTACTTCGTCCATATGACTTGCGTAAATAAGTTCAAGTCCATGATTGACATCTTTTAATTCATCTTGAATATCTTCAAAGTTTTCTTTAGGTACAATTACCTTTTTCATCCCATAACGTTTTGCAGCGAGTATTTTTTCTTTGAGACCACCAACGCCGAGTACGCGACCACGCAAGGTAATTTCACCCGTTAATGCAATGTTTGATTTCAATGGTGTTTTGGTGAGGGTTGAAATGATGGAGCATGCCATTGTAATGCCGGCAGAAGGGCCGTCTTTTGGTGTTGCTCCTTCAGGTAAGTGCATGTGAATTTCTCTCGTAAGTTGTGCTTTTTTAATGCCAAAATCAGATGCACGACTTTTAATGTAGCTGAGCCCTGCTTGTGCAGATTCTTGCATGACTTCACCTAATTGCCCAGTAAGCGTAAGTCCTCCTTTTCCTGGTAAAAGAGTTGTTTCAATTTCTAAAACCTCACCGCCACATTCGGTCCACGCAAGGCCTGTAGCTAATCCGATAATTTCCTTGCCTTTATCTAATGATGTCGGTTTAAATTTTTGATGACCAAGCCATTCGAGAATGTGACTTTGTGTTATTTCGACTGATTTTACTTTCTTTTTCAAAAGCTCTTGAATTACTTTGCGCATTAATTTTGCAAAAATGCGATCAAGCTGACGCACGCCAGATTCTTTTGTGTAATAATCAATAATGTGAAGAATGAGTTCATCTGAAATTTTAAATTGATGTTTGGTTAAGGAATGTTCGTTTAATTGTTTTGGTACCAAGAATTTTTGTGCAATGGTCAGTTTTTCTTCTTCCGTATAACCGGAAAGATAAATAATCTCCATACGATCCAGCAGCGGGCTTGGAATATTTTCGTAGAAGTTTGCCGTTGTAATGAACATTACCTTACTCAGGTCATATTCGATATCGAGGTAATGATCAACGAACGAATTGTTTTGTTCAGGATCCAAAACTTCCAAGAGTGCTGAGGAGGGATCGCCGGTGATATCGTGAGAAAGTTTATCAATTTCATCAAGAAGCATGACCGGATTAATGGTGTTCGCTTTTTTCATTGCTTGCAAAATTTTTCCCGGTAATGCACCAATGTACGTGCGTCGATGTCCACGGATTTCTGCTTCAAGATAATCGGCGCCTTTTCTAATTTTTTAGAGAATTTTTTTGCAGCGACGAATTCAAGAATGCGTTCTTTGGGTTGCTTCAATCCAGCATGACTATTATTAAGAATTTTTTCTGCTTGAACCAGCGAAATGGCATCTTTGCTCATTGCATTCCATGGCAATGAGATAATCCAGTCAAGATAATTGCGGCTTACGACTGCTTCAGCCGAAAAAGGTTGCATCTGTTCAAGTTTAGCAAGTTCCTTATCACACTTAGTTGCGACTTCTTTGGGAAGGCCAATTTTTTCTATTTTGCTGCGCAATTCATTAATTTCTGCCAAGTAATCATCACGACCTAATTCCTTATGGATTGCTTTAATTTGTTCATTGAGATAATACTCTCGCTGGTTTTTTTCAACTTGTTTTTGAACTTGCGATTGAATACGTTTTTCAGTTTCAAGAAGATCAATCTCTTTTTGGAGCAGCTGTGCAATGGTGAAAAGTCTTTTCTTTAAGTTTGGTTGCTCAAGTATTTTTTGGCGATCATCAAAGGATAAATTTAGGTTGACTGCAATTGTGTCTGCGCTGTAATCAATATCTTCGATGGTGCGCACACTTTGAACAGGGTCTTGAGGCGCACGATCGTTGAGTTGCGTGTATTGAATATAGAGTGTTTTTACATGGCGCCATAAAGCTTCGAACTCTCTTGTTTGAGTAGTTCCTTTGAGTTCAAGATCTTCAAAAGCAACGCTTAAAAATGAATGAATTGGAAATGTATTTATAATTTTGGCCCGACAGATCCCTTCAACCAAAATCTTGAGTGCTTTATTAGGCATGCGCATAACTTGAAGAATTTTAGAACGGGTTCCATAAGAAAAAATATCTTCTGACGTTGGATTTTCGGTATCAGGACTTTTTTGAGCGGAGACAAAAATGATTTTATCATGCTTGAGGGCGTATTCAACGGCTTCTATCGATGAACTTCTGCCGACAATGATTGGAATAATACTTTTAGGGAGCAAAACAACATTTTTTAAAGGAAGCAATGGCAAGAATTGTTCGAATTGCACCGCCTGCGCTTCTTGTATGGATGTTGTTTCTATAAAATCTTTTTCTTCAGTCATATGTGCGAATTCCTAATTTTGCAATGTTCTCTATAAAGATTATAGCATAGAAAGGGGTGCCAGTAAAATTGAAAAAATGGCGCTTCTAGAGACTCTTTTGGGGCTATTTACCAGTTGAAATTGTGGCAAAAAATTAAATAAAAGCTGTAATAAAATGCATTTGTAAAAAATGTTTTTTCATTAAAATATAAAAATTCAAAGAGCTTTTTCAGGGAAAAGCATAGGTGTTTAATGGTTTTTTGATGTTTTTTTTGGGGGAAATGTTTTTTTGGGAAAACGAAATTTTCTGTTATACTGTGAAGGTAAGTTTTACTTTTAACCATGGAGATAGGACGATATGTCTACCTCGTTTTCGTTGGGTGGCGGTGCGATTGGCTTGTTAAAAAAGCGGTCTGGATTATTTAAAAAGGAAGAGTTTAAAAAATATTTGGTTGGTCAATTTTCTTTTAATAAAAAGTTATTTTTGGGTAATTAATTTTTAGTTAGGGAGTTTAATTTATGATAAAACAATTTTTTGCTAAGGTCTTTGGTAAATTTGAAAGTCGCGAAGAAATAAGAAAGTATGCTTTATTGGGCATTACATTTGGCGTATTAATTGCGGCTTATTGGGGATTGCGCCCTCTAAAAGATGGTATTTTTTCAGGGATTGTTGGGGTTGATTACACACCTTATGCCAAATTTCTTTCATTAATAACGGTTCTCTTTTTAATTGGCATTTATGGCAAACTTATTGATTGGCTCCCCCGTCATAAAGTTTTTTATTTATTAACCGGTTTTTATGCTTTATCTGCGATTGTTTTTGCTATTATGTTAAGTAATCCAGTATATGGCATTCCAAATACTGTTGAAAGTCCAACTCGTATAATTGGGTGGCTTTGGTATATTTTTGTTGAAAGCATCGGAACCATGATGGTTCCACTTTTTTGGGCTTTTGCTGCAGATGTTTCTACGGCGAGTTCGGCTCGGCGTGGTTTTCCATTAATTATGCTTTGTGCTCAGTTTGGTAACATTGTTGGTCCATGGTTTTTAAGAGCGACGCGATTGGGCTTCAAAAACAGTGCGCCGGTCATTGCTATTGGCGGTGTCTTAATTCTAATTGTTGGTGTATTAATCTGGGTCTTTATGCGTGTTACGCCAAAATCAGAATTTCATCCTGTTAAAAAAACAACTGAAGAAAAAAAACCTGGGTTTTTAGAGGGGCTTAAACTCTTAGTAACCAACACCTATCTTCTCGGTATTTTTGTGTTTTTACTCGCCTTTGAATCTGTTACCACTATTATAGATTTTTATTTTAAATTTAAAGTGAAGATGCAATTTCCCGATGAACTTATGAGGTCAGATTATCTTGCAACATTTGCGGTAATTACGGGGCTCTTATCATTCTTCTCATTACTTTTTGGTATAAGCAACATTCAGCGTAAGCTTGGTATGAGAGCATCATTAGTTACGTTGCCATTGTTGATGGCCGCCGGCGTTGTTATTTGGTGGTTTTATCCAACATTATTAGTAGCAGGTTTCGTTGTTGTTGGATTTAAAGGTCTCAATTACGCGATCAACCAACCGTCCATTAAGCAGCTCTATATACCTACCTCGGAGGATGCGCGATACAAGGCTCAGGCATGGATCGAAGTGTTTGGAAATCGTGGCTCAAAAAGTATGGGATCTACCGTCAATGCACTTAAATTGCCTTTAAGTAAGGCATATGGTTCAGTTACAGGACTTGCCATGTACTTAAGTATTGCATCCATTGCTTCTTTGGGGCTTCTCGGATTGTGGGTTGCTGTGGCATTCTTTGTGTCTGCTAAATACAATAAAGCAATTGAAGAAAATAAGGTTGTATGTTGACAACTTATATATTAACGACAAAGACAAGTCAAAAATGACTAAAAAGGCCTGCTGGGCGAAAGCTTGGGAGGCCTTTTCGGTTTTTAAAGGTGGGTAGAAGAGCGCGCGTGAAATAGGTGTGTTTTTCAAGGGGTACGTATGAAATCGTCAATGCTGCATTCGTTTAAAAAATTATGGACTTTAAATAGAGATGAGCGGAGCAAGCTCTTTTGGATGATTGCTGTTTTTGCATTAGTTATTGCTGCTTACACTATTTGCAAAGAGATGAAAGATCTCATTTTTGTTGAAATTGTGGGAGAGGATTATGTTCCGAAGGCAAAGCTTGTCTCTTTGGTTGTGCTTATTCCTGCAATTTTATTTTATTCTTTTTTGGTGAACAGACTTCGCCGTTATCAGTTACTCTGTTTTTATGCCATTTTGTATGGGATTTTGGGTTTGATTTTTACTTATCTTCTTGGCCATCCTACTATTGGTATTCCAAATACTGATCAAAGTCCTTGGCGTTTGTTTGGATGGATTTTTTATATCTTTATTGAAGGGTACTCGCCGTTTATTGTGAGTGTGATGTGGGCTTTTACCAATTCAATTTTTAGTCCAAAAGAAGCGAAAGATAGTTACGGATTGCTTGTTGCCGGTACTAAAATTGGTGGTATTTTAAGTGCCGCTTTTGGATGGTTCCTGTTGAAACCAATTATTCCTTGGTCAGGGTTAGTGAAACAACAATTGCTTGTATTGTTGCCTTCATTGATTATTTTATTAGTACCTATCGGCATAATGTTGTTTATCAAGAATGTCTCAGGGCATTTATTGCACGGGTATGAAGCTGCTTATGATTATCAAAAAGAGATGGCTAAAAAACAGGAACGCCCAGGTCTTTTTGCAGGCATCAAGGTGCTTATTCAGGAGCCGTATGTTCTTGGTATTTTTAGTATTATTTTCTTTTATGAAGTTTTAAACGCGGTATTAAGCTTCTTGCGTATTATTTATGCAAAAGGTGCTGCTGTGGGGGTAGAAGATTTTGGCAGCAAATTATTTGCGATGGCGCTAGGATATCATTTTATCGGTTTTCTTATTGCTCTATTTGGTACGAATGCGTTGTTGCGGTGGCTTGGTGAACGTCGTTGTTTGATTTTAATACCAGTGGTTCTTGGAATGTTGCTGTTTGGCTTTTTGGCGATTGGAACTTATGGAGCGCTTGCCTTTGTTTTTGTTGCGTTTCGTGCAATTAATTATGGCTTCTTTTATCCCGTACGTGAAAGTTTATATATTCCAACTATTAAAGCAGTTAAATTTCAATCTAAAGCGTGGATTGATGCCTTTGGAACAAAGTTTGCTAAAGCAACGGGATCTCAATTCAATATTCTCGCAAATCTTGTTCGTGCAGGTTTTGGCCAAGGTCTTTTTCAGCTCTTCCATTGGGTTTTCTTTGTCGTCGTACTTGGGTGTTGGACGGTGGTTGCAGTTTTACTTGGTAAGCGGTATGTAACAGCAATTGAAAATAATGAAGTTATTGGTGCTGAGCCCCTTAAGGATTAAAAAAGAAGGCCCTTTTTAGGGGCCTTCTTTTACTTGCGCAAAGTTTTTATAAAATGTCTTACGATTTCTGTGCGATGGGAATTTGGCAATCTGAAATCAGGGTTTTCAGATTGAAAGGTGATAGGAAAAAGATCTAATGCCTTTTGGAATTGTGGCAATGGCCAGTGATTGCATAAATACCGTAACAGATTGAATTCATCAATAATATTCGGAACCTTATCTAGCTCACGCCAAAAGAATAAGCTGAAACCGACTCGTACATGAGTGAGACAATTATGAAGCAACGTATCTATTCGCCTGCACTCTTCTTCATTTCCAGCTTGGATGTTTGCTTCTAATGCTTTTTTAATAAAAATAATAAATTCATGTAATGCTTCTATTTTTACATTGGTAATCGCAGCAACTAAAGCTGGGGCTGTTAGATTTCCTTCTTCTTTAGTTTCGATGAAGGTTGCACCATGTTCAAGCAAAAGCTTAATTATATCTGGACAATTTCTGAGTGCGGCATTCATCAAGGCATCAGCGCCATTTTCATTTTGATGGTCAATAAAGCCATTTTCAAGAAGATACTTGACTATATAACGATTATCAGGATGAACTGCTGAGGCTAAAACTCCCGTGGTATTTGCTCCACGAGAAAGTAAAAATTGCACTATATTTTGAAGCCCCATATAGGCAGCACATTGTAATGCTGTTTGCTCGCCTTCATCTATTGCAATTCCTTGTTCATCTATGAGCCATCTCATAAGTTCTAATCGTTCTGCTTCTGTTTCGAGAAAATCTAAATAAAATTCTTCTCTGGGGAAGAAGGTTCTGCTTTCAACTAAAGTTCCACCTGCTGCAATTCCGAGAAGGGTTAAATCTTGTCCAAGTACATCCCAAAAAACATGTGTATTAGCTCCGTTTTCAATGAGGATCTGGACGATTTCTAAAGAAACTTCTTCTGTTGCCAGTTGTAAAGGAGTGAAACTATTTGGTCCATTGACATCATTAATAGGAGCTCCGTGTTCGATCATTAAACGGACCAAATCTGGTTTTTTTGCGCTTATTGCCAACATAAGGGGTGTTGCATCTTCTTCGAAAATGACATTAAGGTTAGCTCCTCTATTGATAAGAAGACGGGCAATTTCATATTGATCATTTAAAAGAGCTGTTTGCAAAGGAGTATTTTTATCACCATTTTCTCCTTCTACTTCTGGGAGTTCAGTAATATTTGCTCCTTCATTGATAAGTTGATGTACCGTGTTATAAAGGCCATTTTCAATAGCATAAATTAATGGTGTTTTTCTTTTTTGATCTTCTACGTTAATGAGAGATTCCTTCTCATCTTTTGATTGGTAACGGTTAAGGAGTTCGTTGATGAGTTCATGTTGGCGATGTTTTATGGCGAACATGAGTGCGGTTTCTCCTTGTTGATTGGCATGATAAATATTTGTATGATGGTAATGAATGAGGATATGCGCGACATCAAAATTTTTACTTTTAAGAGCACAAAGAAGTGGTGTATCGCCATTTTCATTTATCGTATTAACATCTGCACCTTCCCCAATAAGTTCATAAATTGCCATAGGTTCTGTGATGGAAGAGGATGCGCGCGATAAGAGTGTTCTATTAAGCCTTTCGTAATCGCTAGAAGGATGTTCCATCGCACTGAGCAATGAAAATCCCAAAGTAAAGAGTAAAAATATTTTTTTATTCATTGGAATAAACCTCCGATTTAATTCTTGTTTTTGTATTATAATAATACACGCAAATTCAATAAATGTCAAATTGAATTTTTGATCAACTTGTTATAAATATCAAGGAAAAGAAAGAAGGGATAGACTTTTTGGGGGAAATCCGTAAAATAAAAGGGTAAGTAAAATCCTGCTTTGTTCCTAAAGGGTGGCAAAAGTTGCCGACGAAGCAGTTGTCAAAAACCCATAAGGAGTTATTTCAATGGTTGATTATAAAGATCTTGTCAAAGTTGGTGTTCATTTTGGGCATCAGACTGCTCGTTGGAATCCTAAGATGGCGCCCTATATTTGGGGTTTTCGTCGTGGCATTCACCTAATTGATGTTTCAAAGACCGCTCATTATCTTGAGCAAGCCGCAAAGTTTTTAGAGAATATTGCTGCAGAAGGAAAAACAATTTTATTGGTGGGTACCAAAAAAGCTGCGCAAGGTGCGATAAGCAAATGGGGTACTGAACTCAAGATGCCTTACGTAACACATCGTTGGGTTGGTGGAACGTTGACAAATTTTCCACAGGTCAAAAAATCGGTAACCAAACTGCTTCATTTTGAAGATATTCTTGCTCGTTCAGAAAACTTCCCTTACACAAAAAAAGAATTTTTAACTTTCCAGAAGATGGTTGATCGTTTGAACAAGAGCGTTGGCGGCATCCGTAATTTGGCGTGGCCAATTGGCGCAATTGCTTTGGTTGATGTTCGCAAAGAAAAGACGGTTTTAAGTGAAGCGCAAGCAGCCGGAATTCCGGTAGTTGCTTTGGTTGATACTAATTGTGATCCAAGTGGTGTTGATTACGTTATTCCAGGAAATGATGATGCGCCTAAAGCTGTTAATTTTATAATTGATTATTTAGGTGAAGCTGTAAAACGTGGTCAAGCCGAAGCTGCGAAGAAGGCTGCGGCAGAAAAAGAAGAAAAAAAGAGTGCTGCCAAAGGTGTTGCAAAGAAAATTGTTGAAAAAGTAACATCAGAGGTTACTAAAAAAGATGCGTCGGAAAACGTAGAAGCTTCAGCTGAAAAGGTTGTTGAGCCAGAAATATCTTCCGAAGCTCCTCAAGTCTTTAAAGAATCTTACGCAGAAATAGCTATCAACTTAGAAGAAGAAGAGGAAGACGAGTAGTTTTTAAGGAGAGGTGTCAGAGTGGTCGAATGAGCACGATTGGAAATCGTGTATGTTCCGAAAGGGGCATCGAGGGTTCGAATCCCTCTCTCTCCACCATTCTCGTTTATCAATTTTAAGATTTTGACGAGCGGCCATGAATTCACGGCCGCTTTCTTTTTTGTCCAAGACTCTTTTAGGGGAATTAGCAAAAAGTATTTTTTGTAGTAAAGTGACCAATAAAGATACGTGATGTGGAGAGCGATGGCTGTATTTCAATTATCATCAATAAATGTTGTGATGGGTTTTTTGCTTATCATTGCGGGAGTGTGGGCTTATATACAGAATAAATCATTGTCCGCCTTATTAATAGCATGTGCATATGTTTTATTTGTTTTTCTGCGCATTGAGATATCTTTATTTTATTCATGTCCCTTTTTATATAGCGTTTTTCGTATAATTGGTTATGGCTTTGAATGGGGAGCGCTGCTTCTTTTGTTGTGTAAAAAAAAGAATTTTAAGAAAAAAAAGTAAGGAGATTGTATGCTTTTATGGAGCCTTGTCTCAGTTAATATTTTGATGGAGCTTTTAATTATAATTGCTGGCATGTGGGCTTATGTGAAGAATAAGTCTTTGCCAGCTTTAATACTTGCATTAGCACTTTTTTGTTTTACCTTGACTCATTTTACTTTTTTATATCCCCCGGCATTTGTATCAAGGATTACGCTTAGTTTACGTTTAATGAGCTATTTTGGAGAGTTAATTGCGCTTGTTTTATTATTACGAAGCACTAAAAAAAGAAGGTAGTTAAGGAAAGGATATATATGTTTTTCTGGGATATTTCGTTAGTTAGTTTAGTTATGAGTCTCATCATTATGGTAACCGGTTTTTGGGTCTATAAAAAAAATGGCTCAATAGCTGCATTGTTGATTGGCATTGCCTACATTTTCTTTATTACCCCTCGAATTGCTTATTTGATGCATGTTTCGGGAATGGTTTATACTTTTATCTTTCTTCGTGTTATTGGCTATATCTTAGAGCTTATTGCGGTAATTCGTTTGGGATACAAAAAAAATTAGTTAATTTGATTGTTGTTTTGATGGTCTTGTTCAAAAAAATGAAGCGCGTCGCTGATAGTATTGAAAATGAGGCCATCTTTTTTTACTTTTTGATAACCTTGCGATGTGAGTTCGAGTAAACTTGCAATATGAGGTGCGCATTGGGTAATAACAAGTTTTTGTCCTCGTGCCCGTGCTAATTCTATAATTTCGTCTAAAGCTGCTGCTCCATCAAGATCAATAAAGTATATTTCCTGAAGGTTAAGAACGATAGAGGAATATCTTGTGAGATCAGTTTCAAATCGTTTAATATGGGCGCGGCTGTTAATGTAGCAGAGTTTGCCCTTGAGCGAATAAACCAAGATGTCACTATTTTTATCTAATTCTTTTGTCTCTTCACCGACATAATGGAGTCTTCGACGTTTATTAATTTTGATTTCACATTGTCCTTTGGCAATTTTATCAATTAAGAAGAGCAGTGAAAGCGTAGAACCAACTAATATGCCAGCGATAGGATCCTTATAAATGGTGACAATGGCAACGCCTATTGAAACCCAAAAGTTGAATCGTTCATATTTGAAGAAATTAACAAAATGTTCTGCTTCAACCATCTGAACTGCAACATAAACAAGTATTGCTGCAATGATGCTTAAAGGAAGATATTTGAAAAAAATTAATAAGAAAAATGAGATAAAGGCAATAAAAATTGAATTGAGTGTTGCAGCTAGTTTATTTGTTGCATGTGTTTTTATGTTGAGTGATGTTCGCGCTAATGCCGCAGTAGCTGGAATGCCACCGGTAATACCACTTGCTATATTTGCTAACCCAAGACCGAGCATTTCATTGCGCGGATTATGTTTGGTGTGCGTCATACTGTCAGCAATTTTTGCTGACAACATAGTTTCTAATATGGCGATAAGAGCAACTATGACCGCTGTTTGCAAGACGTGCGTATGCCATGATAAATCTGGCATAATAAATAATTTAAATGAAATATCGGAGAATCGATCACCGAGTGTTTCAAGTGCAAGCTGCGGTAATTTGGTTTTGCCGAGATATCCAAGCAAGATGCCAAATGGTGTAAGTAAAATTGCTCCTGGAATATGTGGTTTATAACGTCTAAATAATAAAAGAACGGTGAATGAAAATAGGAAAACAAGGAAAGCTGTTAAAGATGCTTCTGGTAGATGTTTGCATGCTTCAAATATATTAGCAAGAAGTTCCTCGTGTTTTGGGAGCGGTTTTAAGCCGACTGCATAATTAAGTTGACTGAGTCCGATAACAAAGGCAATTCCAAGTGTAAAGCCGTGGATAACACTTGAAGGAACAAAGATAAGATATCGTTCAAGTTTTAAAAAATAAGCTGCAATAATGAAAAATCCTGCGATAATGGTGAGCAGCGCGATTGCATTCATGCCATACATAAATCCGTATGCCGCAATGGTTCCTGATAGTGCTCCTGTTGGTCCCACGATGTTAAAATTGCTGCCGCCGAATATTGATGCGACTAAACCGGCCCAAATGGCAGTAATAATGCCTGCTGTTGGTGATGAATTTGATGCAACCGCTAATGATATTGATAATGGAATTGAGACAAGCGCGACGCTGAGTCCAGCCTTCCAATTTTCCTTGAGATTTTTTATAAACATGATTTTTGTCCCCAGGGAAGAGATCCCTATATATCCCACTGTAGGTCAAAATGGAGAGGTTTGCAAGAACTTTTTTATTGACATGCGGTTTTATATGAGTATTATTAATTAAAAATTTTTTAAGGATTTATGTATGCAAATTCCATCTATTTTACTTTTGGGCAATCCACAATTGCGTATTATTTCAGAAGCGGTAAAAAAAGAAGAATGTTCAACCTTTAAACCAATTATTCAAGATCTTCACAATGCGATGATGAATTTTCGTGAAAAATATAAACGGGGCCGTGCCATTGCCGCGCCACAAATTGGTGTTATGAAACGCATTCTTTATATGCATACTGATAAGCCAATCGTGTTTATTAATCCATCATTTGAGTGGAAAAGTCCTGAAATGGTAGAGCTGTGGGATGATTGCATGTCATTTCCTGAACTGCTTGTTAAAGTGAAGCGTCATGAGGCTGTTAAACTTTCATTTAAAGATTTTGAGTGGCAAAATCACGTGTGGGATTTAACGGGTGACCTGTCCGAGCTATTGCAACATGAATATGATCATCTTGATGGCATTTTAGCGGTTGATCGTGCAGTCGATAATAAATCGTTGGCGCTCTATAGTCAAAAGGAATACATTGATTTTTCTCGGTGAATTTTTTACAAAAAAGGACTGCCATTGAACAGCCCTTTTTTTCTTTATGAATTCAGTACGATTGTTTAGTTGAGATCTATTCAGCGTTTGTCTGAAGTTGTTATCTTCTGAGATTGTTGAGCAGATTTTTCGGTTTTGCTTGGTTGACAACAACATGTGCAAGAACAACCAGATGGACATGCGCATGCACAGTTACATGGTTTACATGAGCACTTGCTTCCTTTACAACAACTTGTACGGTCTGGGCCGGGACGATTTTGAGTTGTACATTGACAGCAATGACTAGCTGTGTAAATGCTTAATAAAATGAACGTTAATAAAAATTTCTTCATGAAGATTTCCTTTCAGTTTAAGAAATTTGTCTTTCCCAGATTCTTTTTTTGTTAATTTCTTCTTTTTCTCTAAATGCGTCTTCGAGATTTATATTACAACGATTTGCAATAGCGAGTAAGTAGAGAAAAGTGTCAGCAAGTTCTTCCTTAATGGTGCCAATTTTAGAATTGTTGTCAATTTTTATTCCTTGATGTTTGCGTACTGCTTTAAATAATTCGCCAATTTCTTCGCCAAGTAAAAGGCATTTGTCGATTAATCGTTCATCGTCAAATCCACGGATAACTTCTAATTTTTTTGTGTAATGATGAAAGTCTGAAAGAAGGGGTTTTGCTGGTAGTATAAGCTCTTTTTAGCTCATAATGTCCTTTTGACTTCGTTTTGATTATCACTATACTACAAAGTGTCTTAACCATAAATGTGAATGTTTTTTAAATTTTTACAAGAGGATTTTTGTGAACAAAAAATTTTTTGCTCTTTTTTTATGTTTGGCATGTGCAAATTACCAACTTTCTGCAACGTACAAAAGTGAAAATGGTTATGCAATAGACGTGTCAAAAAATTTTAACCGTTCAATAATTGATGTCTTTAAATTGAATGCAACCACAACAGAGAATTTTACCACCAATGTTACTATTTTAATACAAGATCTTTCAGCAGATATGACCTTGGATTGGTATATTAAAATGTCTAAACAACAGTATGAGCAGATGCAAGCGATGATTCTTGAGACCTCTGACGTCAAAGTCGGTGATTTATCTGCAAAAAAACTTGTTGTTATAGCTGGCGGTTTTAAATTTTTACATGTTTGTGTAGTTAAAGATTGCAAGGCTTACTTGCTGACGTATACTGCAACGTCAAATGGTTACGAAGAAAATTTAGCTGAAGTTGAAAAGATGATCTCTTCCTGGAAATTTGAATGATCCTTATTTGATAAATCATTGAAATAACGATAAAATAAGAATGTGAAATAAAAGTTGGGGAAAGCGCGATAAATATCTATTCGTGTAATCTGTCAGGTCCGAAAGGAAGCAGCAGGCATGAGTGTGGTATTGTATTGCGCTTTTCCCGTATGTACTACATCCTGAGTGAAATTCATGAATGAGATTCAGTTGAATTTGGCCCGTAAATGGCGTTCTAAGCAGTTTGAACAGATTGTTGGGCAAGATCTTTCAGTTCGTATTCTTAAAAATTCATTATTTTTAGGCAAATTTTTTCCGGTTTATCTTTTTGCTGGACAACATGGATGTGGTAAAACAACAACGGCACGCGTCTTTGCTGCTGCGGTTAATTGTGAAAAATTACCTGATTTCCAACAAAATCCCAAAAAATTTATTGTTCCATGTCTAGAGTGTAATTCATGTAAAGCCATGATGAAGGGAAAGCATCCTGATTTTATTGAGATGGATGCAGCTTCTCATACGGGTGTTGATAATGTGCGGCAAATTATTGAAGCATCTACTTTGTTGCCACTATTAGGGCGCAAAAAAGTTTATCTTATTGATGAAGCGCACATGTTAAGCAAGGCGGCATTTAATGCTTTTTTAAAAATTTTGGAAGAACCACCTGCGTCAGTCTTTTTTATTTTGGCAACGACGGATGATCATAAAATTATTGATACAGTGCGTTCACGCTGTTTTCAGCTTTTTTTTAATGCTGTTGATCAGAGCGTGTTGTTAAATCATCTGGTACAAATTTGCGAACAAGAAGGTATCAAATATGAACCTGCGGGATTGGCTTTAATTATCAAAGAGACGGGCGGATCGGTACGCGATGCTTTAAATTTGATGGAGCAAGTCGGTTTCAGCGCGAAGCAGATTGGCAAAAAAGAAGTTTTGTCAGTTTTGGGGCATATTCCTGAAGAACTTTTTCTTAAATTATTTAGTCACTTAGTGATTGGTTCATCTGTCCAAGAGCTTATTCAGCTTATCCATAATATTAATCTGTCTGAGTATAATATTGATTATATGTGGCGTCGTTTATTGCAGGTGATACGTGCATCAATTTGGTTGAAGGCGGGAGTTCAACCGGAAGATTTTTCAGACAATCAAGATTTGTTGCGTCAAACAGTTGTATCCGTTTCTCTGTCGACATTAATTAAACTTTTTGAGTTTTTTTGTTCTCAAGAGCACCAATTTTTTAGAACGATACACAAATCAACGTTTTTACAACTCTTTTTAGTTCAATCGTGGAGTATTTTTCGAAATAAGAACGAAAAAGATGTTGCTTCGATGAAGGTACAAGATGAGACACCGGTTGTTTCAGAAAAATCAAATTTTGTAGCAGGAGAGCCGTGTAATTTTTCGGCCGAAGAAAAAGAATTGCTTGAACCAGAGGTTTTAGCAAAGGATGATCATCCATGGAGTCAATTTTTAAGTAAAATTGATGAGCTTGATGAGCCATTGTTGAGTTCAATTTTTAAACAGGCGCAATTTGAAAAAGTTGAAGAAGGTAGAGTTACCGTTCTTTTTGCCCAACGGTTGAGATTGTTTAATGATACACTTGAGCAGATGAAGGAGAAGTGGGCGCCCCTCTTACAAATTGTTTTTGGTGATCAAGTTCAATTAGATCTTCATTTTAATTTAGTTGATAAAGCGTCTTCGGTTGAGGTAAAAAAAAAGACACAAGAAGTTCAATCTTCTGAACCGGTACAAAAAAATCGTCCAATTATAGCGAAGAGAAATATGATGAATCATGGTGTTAAAATAGACGTTTCTGATAAAGAGCGCTGGCCGCTAACAAATCAATTGTTAGAACAATTTTCAGGGACTGTTGTTGAATTGCCAGAGGCAAAACAGGAGCACAGTAATGAATAAAATTCCACAAGTTGTTTTAATTGGTCGCATGAATGTTGGTAAATCGAGTTTATTTAATAGAATTGCTAAAAGAACATCGCCTTTGATGCTTGATTATGAAGGTGTAACGCGTGATTTTATTACTGAGAATATAACGTGGCAAGAAACGTTGTTTACCTTAGTCGATACGGGTGGGGTAAGTTTAAAAAAGTTTGAAGATCCTATTATAGAAAAAGTTCGGCAACAGGCTCTTGCCTTGGCCGAGCAAGCTGATGTTGTTTTGTTTATGGTTGATGCATCCGTTGGCGTGCTTCCAGAGGAATTGGAACTCGCAAAAAGACTCCACAAGACCGGTCGAACCGTAATTATTGTGGCGAATAAATTTGATAAAAAGGTTGCGCAGGAGCACCTTGAAGAGTGTAAGCGGCTCGGGTTTGATGTTGTTGTGCCAATTTCCGCTGCACATAATCAGGGAGTCAGCGAGCTCATGGATGAACTTATTAAGCTTTTGCCTCGTAAGAAGATTCAAAAAGAAACAACGAAAGAGCGTATTTGTCGTGTAACATTGCTTGGTAAACCGAATGTTGGCAAGTCATCCTTGATGAATCTGTTATTAAACAGAGAGCGTTCAATTGTTACCGAAATTGCTGGAACAACGCGTGAAGCGGTTAGTGAAACGCTTCAGTATTATTCTCAAACGATTCAATTGACCGATACTGCCGGTATTCGTCGCAAGAAGAAGGTTGAGGGTGAGCTTGAAGAATTGATGGTAAAGAGTTCGATGCAGGCAGTGCGAACCTCTGATATTGTACTTTTGTTGGTTGATGCGCAAGATGGTCGTTTAACTGATCAAGAATTAAAATTGGCTTTTTATGCGTTTGAGCAAGGAAAGGCCGTTATCATTCTTATTAATAAATCAGATCTTCTGAGCGATGCTTATACTAAGGAACAATGGAAGTATCATCGCGAGGAATATGAATTTTTTTATAAAAAAATTGAAACGATGAATATTTCTTGTGAAAATGGTGATAATGTCGGAAAAATTCTTCCCCTGATTGCAACGGTATGGGAACGCTATTTGCATGAGTTTTCCTCTGATGAATTGACAAGTATTTTAAAACAAGCATTAATTCGTCGACCCTTATATAAACAAGAACATCAACTTAAGATTTATGATGCGCAACAAGTAAAGTCAGGACCGCCAACCATTAAATTACGCGTAAGTCTTCCACAATTTTTTGGCGAAAGAGAGTTGGCGTATTTTGAAGGTGTTTTGCGAAAAAACTATGAATTAAAATCTATTCCTATTGAATTTATTTCGGTAAAAAAGAAAGGAAGTGTTTAGGTTTTTATTTACTTGAAAATTTTTAAAAAGGAATTGTTATGAAAAATTTTGTAATTTCAGTGGCATTGTGCAGTCTTTTTTCATTACATGCCATGAAAGTTCAAAAAGAGTCATCTCGTGGCGAAAGAAGATCTCAGCCGTATGCAAAACCTCAAGATAAACGTATTTGTTCTATTTGTGGCGATCAAGCAGGTGATGGTCGAAGGCTTACGACAGGAAAGAGACTTTTTGGTTGTTGTTGCATTTATCACATTCGGTGTCTGAATCAATTTAAAAATGAGCATGGAATAATTTCTGAATGTCCGACGTGCGCGGAAGAAGATTCTGTTTATTATTCTGGGTTAGAGGAGCCGGCGACTGATTTTTCTCAATCATCACAAAAAGATTGGGAAGATTATGTATCTTTTTGTAATGAACATCGTGATAATTAAGCGTTTTTTTTGAGAGTTTATACCAAAATTGGTTTTTGTTTTCATTGTCTTTTCCATCGCTTTTTGTAATACAATGAGCAAGAATGTTGGTTTTTCATTAAGCTCTTTGCAAATGAATAGCTTTTTTTGTACTTTTAAATAAGTAAGCTGAAATAAACCCTTGAAGAAAGAGGGCGTGTATAATGGAAATACAGATCACGTTTCGCAATATGGAATCATCGCCGACTATTGAGAAATATATTAACGAAAAAGTTGAGAAATTAGATCGTTTTTTGAAAAAAGAACGTCTGCCAAAAAAATTAGAAATTATTTTAGAGGCTGAGAGAGTTCATCAACAACATGATGTTGAGTTGCGATTGCATTGTGCAACTTACCATGAACGCGCTCAGGTTTCAGGCAAAGATTTATATGCGCAGATTGATGCAGTTTTTGATGTTCTTATTAAAGAAATTAACAAGAAGAAGGGCAAGCGACTGGTTGAACGCAAAGAACCGGATCCTTATCGAGAGCCACGATAACTTTATAATAAAAAACCCTCGAATTTCGAGGGTTTTTTATTGGTAAATTACGTTATTTTTTATATTTTTGCAGTGTTTCGTTTAATAATGCTTCAATCTCTTGCTTGTTCATCGTATATAATTCTGCGCCCCATCGATTTAGAACTGATTCTTCTTGTGGGTGAATGGTTAGAATAGTTGGGACGCCGACAATTTCAAATTTCTTTGCGAGCATCTCATATTCGGGCGAATTAACAGCATCAATTTGCACAGGTATAAATTCGTTAATAATTGTTGCAATAAATGGTTCATTGAAAATACAACGATCAATAGCTTTGCAGATTGAACAATATGGTGCGCCAACATCCAACAAGATCAATTGATTTTGTTTGGATGCGTTTTTAAGAGCTTCAGTATAATTTTTTTGCCAATGAATGAGTTCTTGTGGTTTTGGTGGATGTACCAGTCGTTGAAAAGCAACGTAATAAAGTGCGCCACTGCTCAACATACCTACCGTGGCGACTACGAGTCTGATATAACGAGAAACGCGATCGACTTGCTGACAAAATGTTAAGAAATAATAGATACTCAAAAGCAATAAAGTTGAAGCGATAAGCCAGAATAAAAAAGTAATAGATAAAATATTACTGAGATAATAAAAACAGAGAGCAATTAATAAAATGGCGAATATTTTTTTTACTTCAAGCATCCAAATACCAGTATTTGGCATAAATTTTAATGAGGTTGAGAAGGTTCCGATAAGAAGAAGCGGAATGCTCATGCCGATGCCGAAAGCAAACATAATGAAAAAGCCGAGAAGTTGATTGCCTAAATGTGCAACAAAGGTGAGTAGAAATGCGAGCCCCGGTGTGAGGCATGGAGATGCGACAGTGCCACTGATAAATCCAAAAATAAAGGCTGAGATAAGAGAGCCTGAAGGTTTGATGGCCCTTTGTTGACGATTTAAAAAGCGTGGCGTTTTGAGTTCATAAATACCAAACATCGCCAATGCCAAATAGAGTAATATTCCCACCACTATAACGATGACAATCGGTTTGCTCATTAATTTGCCAAATAAACTTCCGGTAAATGCTGCCGTTAAACCTAAAATGGCAAACATGAGCGCAATGCCGAGTGTGTAAGCTGTTGCAAGCGATAAATTATACCAGATCGATTTTCGTGCTTGAGCTTGTAAAAGACCAACGGTAATAGGAATCATTGGATAGATACAAGGTGTGAGACTCATTAAAATACCGAGTAGAAATACGAGTAATAGTTGAAGCCACAGGGAATTTGTTCTTGCAATCCAATTTTGAATTTGGTCACTTAATGCTTGTTTTTTTTGATGTGGTGCCGGACATGTTTGAGCAGTAACTTCTTTGGGAGATGATTCAGTTTTTTTTATCGATTGAGGTTCTTTTTTTTCTTGACCACGTTTTGCTGGCTCAGATAATTTAAAAAATTCATAGGTTGGCTCATCCATTTTGTTGGTTAAATAGGTAAGTGTAATCTTTGCAGAGGGATCACCGTTATTTATTTTAAGCTTTCCTTTGATGGTGAACGGTTCTTTTACTATTTTTTTTGTTTTTCGAAAATTGTTATCAAATTGTTCAATGGGAATCGTAGTGACCTGCCAGTTTAAAATCTCTAGAGAAGGAGCATTTGAAGTCAGATTGAGGTTGTCGTAATAAACAAATTCATCATTTGAGGGGATGAATTTGAGCGTAAATAAACTTTCTTTGTTTGTATCGAGTGGAGAGTTGGTGAAATTGATTTTAATCGAATTGATCGAAAAAACGATCAATAAAATAAGACTTAATTTTTTTAACATGAGAATCCTTGTTTTTATTTTAATGTATCTGAACTTTTGTCGTGCATCAAAAAAAAGTTGCAACGTTTATTTTTACCGTTATCATAAATGTCATATTTAAAGGTTTATTAACGAGGTTTTTATGAAAAATATGCACAAATCTTTTTTTGTTATTTTTGTTTTACCAGTGTTTATTTCTGCAATGGAGTTTGAAAAAAGTGTTGAGCGAGATTTTTTCAATGCCGTTGAAAGTGGTAAAGTTACAAAAGTTCATGAGTGCTTTAAAGGTATTGATATCGATTGCGCTCAAGAAGCAGAGGTAACTCCATTGATGAGTGCTTGTAGCGGTAAACACGTTTCTACTGTTAGGTATCTACTAGAACAACAGGCTGATCCAGCACGAGTAGATAGTGATGGTAATACCCCTTTGCATTGTGCACTTGCAGATAGAGATAGCGATAAATCAAAGGTATACGTGATTGTTGATCTTTTACTTCGGGCTGGTGCACATGAAGTTATTAATCAAGCAAATAAAGATGGAGTGACTCCATTGAAGCTTGCCCAAATCAATGATTTTTATGCAGCGGAACAGCTGATTCAAGGCTGCTTAGAGCGCGTTATGTATTAAGCGTTTTGGTTCGAACCCGGTTAGCTCCACCAGTCTTGGTTTATCCGGGTCTTCCGCCTCGGCAAACTTCGACTGGCAGGCCAGTTTTCGCTTCGAGCCGATCATTCTGAGTGATTTGCGAGAATTTATTTGAGCAAATTATGTCGAAAGACTTTTGGTTGGTGCCAAAATAAGCGTTCTATTTTTAAGTCTTAAGGCATAAAAAACGAAGGCTGCTCATTGAAAATTTTGAAAAACTTTATGGGGCTATAGCTCAGTTGGTAGAGCGCGTGGTTCGCAATCACGAGGTCACCGGTTCAAGCCCGGTTAGCTCCACCAATTTATAGAACTCGTTATAAATTATAGTTTATTTTATGATTCCCTATTCCCGGTGAAGAGAATAGGGAATCATTCTTATTCGATTACTTTGATTTCTGCGTCAAATGTCTAGGTTCTTCTCCGGGATAAAAACCAGAAGGTCCTTTTTTGTAACATACACCATCAAATACCTGCGCAGAAGAAGGGGCTTTAGAATGGATCCATCCGATGCCCAGGGGACAGATCTCTCTCGATTTGCTCCTGCTTGTCTCAGTTTTTTGTACCTCGAATCTATCTCCATCTTTGAACTTAATCGTGTCGCTTGGTCCACGCTTGCCTGAGTTGCATTGTAAGGTAAAGGCATCCCCCTTGAGAGATGTAAGATCATGACGTCCTCCTCTCCTTCCATCAAAAAAATATGTTTTGCCATTGTTCATAAGTGTCCAATTGCAACCTAGATCCTTAAGGTCGAACGTTACAAGCGTTTTGTTTTGCGCAGATAATCCAAAAACAAGTAAAATTAATGATAGTTTCTTCATTTTACCTCCTTTTTTATGAAGAAAAAACAACTTACACTTTAAGTTTATCAGTATTGTTGTTGTTATTTCAAGGGTTTTTTTCTAAAAACTTATCCGAAAATTAAAAATTCGTTTCTGATGCTTCAATAAATTTAAAGATTGCTCAGTGCGCTCGGCCTGATGCTTCGTCTACGCTCAGCACTAAAGGCTGCGCTCGGCCTGATGCTTGTCGAAGGGTGCGAGCGCTCGTATGGTTCGACAGGCTCACCACGAGCGCGCTCGGCCTGTCTGTGCAGCGAGGTCTTGGCTCAGGATATGAGCAAATATAATGATTACGAGGCAAGCTTCGAGGAATTTTACCTGCAAAAGATTAAACGCATATCATACATTTAAATTTCATCGTTCTGTTTTTAATTTCTCGATTCTGTGATAGGATAATCAAACTAAACATTATTTTTTGTAAAAAAAGAGGATTAAGTATCTCATGAATATTGGGCAAAGTAATCTTTGGCAATTGATTAAAAGCTCTGATACAATGACCATCGTTGTTTTGGCTCTTTTGTTGGGGATGTCAGTTTTTTGTTGGACAATATTTCTTTATAAATTAATTTTATGGAGAATTAAACGAAGACAGCTTCAAAGCGCGCTTACTCACATGAAAAATGCAGAAGATCTTGATGATGTACTTTATGTTACATCAAAATTTTCTAATACGTTGCCAGGTTATTTCTTGTCTAGAGCTCTGACCTATTTAAAATCATTATTGATTACGAGTGATGGAAGAGAAAAAGTTTTGTGCGATCGTGAGTGGTCGGTGCTTGAACATATGATGCAGCAAGTTCATGACAGTATTCTTTTTGGAGAAGAACAGTTGGTACCGCTTGTCGGTGCCTGTGCGGCGATTGCCCCATTGCTCGGTCTTTTTGGTACCGTTTGGGGATTGATGAATGCATTTGTGGGCATTAGTCATCAACACAGTGCGGATATTACGGCGATTGCTCCGGGTATTGCCCAGGCTTTGACAACGACCGTTGGTGGACTCTTGGTTGCAATTCCAGCTTTAGTTATTTTTAATTATTTAAATATGCAATTGCGGGCTATTGATGAACAGATAAATATGTTATCTGATCGTTTTATATGGTTGGCGCAACGATTATTTTATGAAAAGAAAAAGGATAAATAGTGGCATATCGATCTCAATCAAGGCGTCGACGTCCATTAACATTTCCTGAAATTTCACTAACGCCATTGATTGATACGGCATTAACGTTATTGATTATTTTTATGATTACGGCTCCCATGATGCGGATGACCATTAAAGTTGATCTGCCAGACGCCAAAACGTCTGAAACTACAAAAGTAGAAGATCAGAGTTTGACCGTTGAAATGGATTCTCAAGGGATCGTTCATTTTGATGGAAAAACATTTGATTTGAGTAAGAATAAAAAGGATTTACAAGTGCTTAAAGAGACGGTTTCTCGTCGCGTGACCAAACAGAATAGTACAGTATTCTTATTTGCAGATAAATCATTGCGTTATGAGCGAATTGTTAAATTGTTTGATGTTATAAATGCAATTGATGGAGTACAACATGTTGCTTTGGTTACCCAGAAGATTGAATAAGCGACATTTATTTATTTTTCAACTTGTTTGTCTTACATTTTTTCTTCATTGTTTGGTTCTTGTAACGTACTTTTTTTATGCTCGTCCGCCTATTATGACAATAAAAATGGACATGTCCCTCGTTGATTTGTCGCGGCCCATTACGGTTGTTCCCTTTGTTAAAAGAACAGGACAATTAACGAAGTTAGTTGAAGGAAAAACTGGAAAAAAATCGAACCAGAATAATGTTAAAAATGCTGCAACACCATTAAAGGTAGCTCAAATTAACAAAAAAGCAGCAGTTATAAAAAAAGAGAAAAAACCAGTTAGAAACATATTTAAAAAAGAGCCCGCCTCAAAAAATATGGTGTTACCAGTAAAGTCTGAAGAAAAGAAAGAAATCAAAAAACAAGAAGTTGAACAAAAAATTGTTCCAGTGGTCCCAGAAGAAAAAAAAGAAGAGGGTATTTCACCTTCTCAGATAGATGAGACGATTTCTGATGAACCTATTGTTTTAGGGCAAGAAGAGTTTGAAGCATTACAGATTTATCAAGAAGTTCATACTGAATTATCTCGTTATTGGCATCCGCCAGCGGGATTACATCCCAAAAAGTCGACGATTTTATTGTTACATATTGGAGAAAAAGGAGAAGTTCTACAGACCGAGGTTGAGCAATCGTCCGGTGTTTTAGTTTATGATATTGCTGCTCGCATGGCGGTAGAAAAAGCTCTTTTTCCAGAAAAATTGTGGAATCAGCTGATGAGACTCCATTTTTAATGTTAAAGGTTTAGGATTATGAGGCGTTTGATCTTATTGGTTATGGTAAGTTCGCTTGTGGGTGCACCACTTGAGTTAGTGATTACAGCGGAGCATCATCAAGCGATGCCATTAAAAGTAATTGTTGATAAAGGTACCTTTGATTGCGATTATGTTGATTGTATTTGTTTACTTTTAGGGGCAACAAAACAGTTTAGCGTAGAAAAAGTTCTTATGTCTGAGCCGCGTACTAAGAATGAAATGAAGCAGTTGGCGCTTTCTGGTTTTCCATTGGCTCTTTTTTTGCATGGTACTGATGAGGAATGTGATTGGCGTTTGTACGATACGATGGGTGCTCAATTGATCAAAGGAAAAAAGAGTTTGAGAAAAAATCTTATTGATGCGCAATGGGCCATTAGTATTGCTGATCAGGTTTGGCCTGAGTTAACGAGTCAAGATGGATCTTTTTCATCATTAATAGCGGCATGCAAAAGGCGTTTTGTTGGTAAAAAACGTTGTCACCGTGACCTTTATTTGATTCATCCTTTTCTTACATTTCAACAATTTAAACCAATAAAGTTAGTGGGAAGGGGGAATAATTTTGCACCTCGGTGGCACCGTCGTCGTTCGGTTATCTTTTATTCGCAGCATACGTTGAGTAATGTGCGACTTATGTCAGTTGATTCGTCGCATCTTTCTCGTATTATTACCAGTTTTGAAGGCCAAAATATGACCCCAGCATTATCATCAGCTGGGCGTGTTGTGCTTGCCCTTTCAAGCAAGGATCACACCCAATTGTATGAATACATTTTTAATCAGGATCAAAAAAAGGGTTCGTTTGTTCGGTTAACACATAAAAAAGGCGATTTTATATCACCATCTTTTTTAAAAGAAGATGAAATTGTTTTTTGTTATGTGAATGAGCAAGCTGTTCCACAGTTAGGAATGATGAATTTGCCAGATCAGAAGATAAAGTGGCTTAATGTGGGGCGTGCGTTGTGTCCTGCAGTGAGTCCATCAGGTACGATGCTCGCTTTTTGCAAAAAAGTTAATGATGTTTATCAGATCTTTATGTATGATCTTGAAAACAAGGAAGAACAACAATTGACGCATGATAAGGGCCATAAAGACGAATGTTCATGGTCTCCCTGCGGAAATTACATTGTATGTTCGATTGAACAAGGGGACGAAAGTAGTATTTGTCTAGTTGACGTCAATACGCGTGCAATTCGCTATGTGACGCCTAAAAATGACCATTGGTCGTATCCTAATTGGTCCCCCTGTTTAACATTGCCTTTTACCTATATGCATGATTGACCTAGCTTGAAAATGTAAAGCTATAAGTCTTTTCTGCCTTTTGACAGCGAAAAAGGGAAATAAAACAATTGCCAATATTGGGGTTTTAATCCAAAAAGGACACAAAATCTGAATTTTTGTGTTATAATAATAAAAAAGCTCGACAAGCGGCTTTTGTTTTATTATACTAATAGAAAATAAGTTTAACCCTAAAGTTTTCAGCTTGAATGATAAGAGGTGAAGTATGAAAAAATTCATAAAAAATAAGAAGAATCTTTTTACGGGGGGACCTAAGGGCCTACTCATTTTTGTAACGATTTTCGCGTTAGGAATAGCGCTTTTATCCAGTTTGACTCATGTTTCTCAGAACATTGTTCATTTGCCAACAACTGAATTTCTTGAATATGTTGAGCAAGGGAAAGTCTCTTCTGTAGAAGTTGCTGGTGAAGAAGCGTGGGGACGTTTGAAGGAAGATAACCAAAAGTTTCAGACCCGTATTCCTCGTGCAGATAGCGAGTTCATGAATATGTTGCGTAAGCATGGTGTTAAGGGTGAAGTTATGAATAATACCAGTTCGCTGGGGCTTATTTCTTCATTATTAAGCTTGCTTTTGCCATTTCTTTTGATTCTAGTGCTCTATTTCTTTTATAAGATGTTTAAAGGATCTGGCGGTTCCCAAGGTGGGCCGGGATCAGGAATTTTTGGCTTCGGAAAAAGTAGAGCAAAATTAATATTGCCATCAATGATAAAGGAGCGTTTTTCAGACGTTGCCGGTGCTGATGATGCAAAAGAAGCGCTTAAAGATGTGATAGATTTTCTCAAGAATCCAGAACGTTATCGAAAAATGGGGGCTAAAATCCCAAAGGGAATTTTAGTTGTTGGTGAGCCGGGAAACGGTAAGACGTTGTTGGCACGTGCGGTTGCAGGTGAAGCAGGTGTTCCATTTTTCAGTATAACGGGGTCAGATTTTATTGAAGTGTTTGTTGGCGTTGGTGCTGCACGTGTTCGAGATCTTTTTGAACAAGCAAGAAAACATGCGCCATCGATTATCTTTATTGATGAGATTGATGCGATTGGTCGCCATCGAGGCAGTGGTCTTGGTGGTGGAAATGATGAACGCGAACAGACTTTAAATCAGCTTTTAACAGAACTAGATGGTTTTGATGTGAAAAAAGCGCCTGTCATTGTCATGGCCGCTACAAATATTCCAGAAGTGCTTGATAAGGCATTGTTGCGTCCAGGAAGATTTGATCATCAGGTTGAGGTTCCTTATCCAGATCTTAAGGATCGTGAAGAAATTCTTCGCATTCATGGAAAGGATAAAAAGTTTGGTGTTTCAGCAGATCTTCATCAAATAGCGATTGATACATCAGGATTTACGGGTGCAGATTTAGCTAATTTAATAAATTTTGCGGCGATAAGTGCATCAAAGGCCGGGCGTTTACGGTTGGAAAAAGAGGATTTTTTAGATGCGATGAAGAAAATTCAGCGTGCAAAAGAGACAACACAGCATTCTCCATCATTATTACCAAAGGGTGCTGGTCAGGCGCGACTTTTCATGCCATCGCAAGTTAAAGTTAAATTTTCTGATGTTGCTGGATTACCAGAAGCAAAAGAAGAGTTAAAGGATATTCTTGATTATCTTAAAAATCCTGAAAAATTTAAGAAAGTTGGTGCTAAAGTACCGCATGGTATATTGCTTTCAGGTGAGCCAGGTAATGGTAAAACGTTATTGGCAAAAGCGATAGCTGGCGAGGTAAATTGTCCGTTCTTCAGTGCAAGTGGTGCTGAATTTATAGAGCAGTACGTTGGTGTTGGTGCATCACGGGTACGTGAGCTTTTTGCACAGGCACGTAAACATGCGCCATGTATTATCTTTATCGATGAAATTGATTCAATTGGTGCGCGTCGTCATACGGGCGATGGTGGTGTCAGTGAATATGCACAGACTCTTAATCAGTTGTTGACTGAAATGGATGGTTTTGAAACGAGCGAAAAGCCGATTATTGTTGTTGGTGCAACAAATAGGCCCGATATGCTCGATTCAGCGTTGTTGCGTCCAGGAAGATTTGATCGTCACGTTCATGTGCCATATCCATCGATTGATGTTCGTGAAGAGATTCTTAAGGTGCATGCACAAGGAAAACAGTTTGATTCTTCAGTTGACTTAAGAAAAGTTGCTCGTGGTACCCCAGGTTTTTCTGGTGCACAACTTGCTAATATTATTAATGAAGCAGCATTAAGCGCTGTTAATAATAATCGTGAAATAATTATCATGGAAGATTTTGAAGAGGCGCGTGATAAAGTTCTTCTCGGTAAAAAACAGAAGACGATTAAACAGACTAAAGATGAACTTAAAGTGACAGCTTATCACGAAGGGGGCCATGCATTGGTCAACCTTTTACTTCCTGAGCAGACAGATCCATTGCATAAAATTACGATTTTGCCGCGTGGTGGCGCATTGGGCGTAACTCATTCATTGCCTGAGCGAGATCGTTATACAGTTACAAAAGAACAGATGCTTGCTGAACTTAAAGTTTTAGTTGGTGGACGTGTTGCTGAAGAATTGGTCTTTGATACGGTAACAACTGGTGCATCAAATGACTTTAAGCATGCAACTGATATTGCCCGTAAAATGGTCTGTTATTATGGGATGTCTGATCTTGGCCCAGTACAATATGGCCAATCATATTATGACTTTAAATATTCAGAGAAGACCCGTGAACTGATTGATCAAGAAGTGCACAAAATTGTTCAAACTGCGTATGATACAACAAAAGACTTATTAATAACTAACCGCGATAAACTTGATAAGCTTGCACAAACGTTACTCGAAAAAGAGACGATGTATGCAAGCGAGGTTTATGAACTTCTTAATATCAGGCCACGTGAAGATCATAATCTTTTAAAGAACGAAGAAAAAAAAGATGCTTCAGATTCTGATTCTTCTGATGACGAAGAATTGTCATCTCAGACGGTTCAGGGTGAAGCCTAAGAATAGAAATTTTTGTTAAAAAAAGCGCATGAAATGTTCCCATGCGCTTTTTTTAAAATTGTTTTATTAATTTACTTATTTGCCCGTTGCAATCCAGACGCCGGCTAGATCACAGTTTGCGTTTCCACTAGAATCATAAGCCCACCTGAAGTCTTTTCCCTTTTTCCTGGCCCAGTTCAAACATTGTTCTTCAGAATAATTCATTTCTCGTTGTTGGCCAGAGCCTTTAATGCAACATGTAGCAGAAAAAATGTTTTGCGTTAATAACATGCTGATGAGTATAATGAGTTTTTTCATTTTGTCCTCCGTTTTTTTAACTTATTACTTTAAGTTTATACTTTTTATTGCGTGATATGCAAGTGTTTGGGTTAAATGGTGTCTGTTTTTTTATTTTCAATATCATTGCATTCTTTATCTTTAATTTGATCGATGTTTAACTTAATGGAGAAAGGAATGGGTTTATGAAGATTGAACAATCATTAGCGGTCCATGTTGGGGATATTTCAAAAAGAGCCGGGGCAGTTTTGATGGATTATTGGGGAAAGCCATTAACGGTAAATTATAAAAAAGATGCTGGATTTGTTACAGTGGCTGACCTTGAATCTGAGGCTTTTATTATTGAAGAATTAAGAAAGGTTGATTCGACTATTCCTTTCTGGGCAGAAGAGCGCGGTATATCGCGTAATAATAGCGATTGGTATTGGGTGATTGATCCACTTGATGGGACAACCAATTTTGCTCATCACATACCATATTTTGGTGTTTCAATAGCATTGACTTATAAAAATGAACCCCAGTTGGGGGCCATTTATGATCCTCTTTTAGAGGAGCTTTTTTTGGCTTATAAAGGGGGCGGTGCTGCCTTAAATGGAAAACAACTAGGAGTTTCTTCACGTCCATTAAAAAAATGTTCTTTGGCTGTTAGTCTTCCTTATACAAGCTCTGATGATTTTGCTGCTGATTTTAAAAGTTTTCAGCTTGTTCTGAGTAATGTAGATGATCTCCGTATTATGGGGGCGACGGCTCTCGATTTGGCATATGTTGCGGCAGGCCGTTTTGATGGCACGATTGTATCAGATTTTGAAGGAAAAACGATTTTGCCGTCATATCAGAGCTTTTTAGCCGCTGAGCCTTCTTTGTATGATACATTATTAAAACTGCTCAATCTTTAGTAAAAAATCTTCAGGTAATGTGATTTAATGGCCCCTGGTCGCTATTTTCAGTTAGACATATTTTCGAATTTGTGCTAAGCTAATAAATGATAAATTTACGTTGATTTTAAATGGGGGTTATACCATGAAATTTATTTGGTTAAGTGTTCTTTTTGTTTTGGGTTCAATGAGTGCCATGGATCCTGCTGCTCAAGGCGAGCCCGAAATGGGTATTGTTCAGGCGGAGGTCGATTGTTCTGTTTGTCTCGGGGCACCAGAAGAAGGAGTCAACTTGGAGGTGATACAATTGCCTTGTGGTCATCGATTTCACCGTGGTTGTTTAATGCCATGGATGAAAAATTTTTGGCGACAGGCTGATCATTTTCTCTGCCCTAATTGCCGAATTCCGATTCCTTTTGCGACAATTGTTTTTTCTGATGCAGAGCTTGTGTTTTTAAATAATGTTGCTTTCGGACTTGTTGAAGAGTTTGGATTGCCACAGGGAGTATTGGCGCTTGAGCCTCGTATTGGCATTGTTGAGCGAATAGCCGGACCTGTTTTGCGCGAAGCTCTGCGTTTAAGGGGTTTTTGGGGAAATGCAGGAGAGCGTGTGCAACAATTTTTTGATCCTTTTCTGCCTCGTTGGATGCAACATTTGAGCCTTATTGGATTAAAAATAGCAGCTCATTATGGGTTGCATCGACTGGCGAGACGTATTGTACCGTCGGTTTCTTGGATGCCTGAACATGCTTTTGTTTTATCTTCGGCATTGGCAGCTCGAGGCACACCAATGTGGGCAATTGCTTCAATTAATATGGCGGTACGTCCTTCGCTTTCAGTTGCTGGTCTTCGTACACCATTTTTTAATGATCGGCGGTTAGTAGGTTATGCTGCTCTTGGTTGGGCGATTGGTTCGGGAATAAGAATATTAAGAAGGCCACTTGGTCTTGATGATGATATAATCCGCATGCTCGTGACACGTCGCTTGGGGGGTGTTGCTGAAATTCTAAGGGAAGAGCCTTCTTCGGTAATTCCGGATCATTCAGGAGCCGAAATGGAAGAATCTGAGCAATAACACTTGAAAAAAATGCCATTTTAGCTACAATAAAATAAACTAGTTTTTTTCTAAGGAAAGCGATACTTCATGAAAATTTGTGCAATTTGTAGTAAGAAACCTCAATCAACATTTTCTGTAAGCCATGCTCATAATCGTACTAAACGTTGGTTGTATCCAAATGTGCATGTAATGCGGTATACCTTGGTTGGTGATCCAAAAGGTGAGGTTCATCGGGCAGCGGTTTGTACGAAATGTCTCAAAAAAGGCAAAATTAAGAAAGTTTTGTAAAAAGGTTATTTAAATGGCAAATATTAAGTCAGCAAAAAAGAGAGCACGTCAAAGCGAAAAAAGACGTACAGTTAATTTAAACAGAATGACTTCCTTGCGCACCTCAATTAAAAAATTGATGCGTGCTCTTGATGTCAAATCTACTCCTGATAAAATCAAGGGGCTCTTTGATGATGCGCAAGCGCAGTTGGCTCGTGCAAAAAATAAGCATCTTATTCATCATAAGACTGCGGCACGTAAAACAAGTCGTTTAGCTAAACGTGTATTGCAAACAACGATTTCAGCTTCTAAATAACGATAGCTGATAAAAATTAAAGGGGGCTTTTCAACAGCCCCTTTGTTATTTGATTGATGTTCTTAATTAAGGCAAATTACAATTGGCCGGTTGAGACTCAGTTTTCTTGCCTAAAAGAGACTTTTTGGCAGCGCCACCTTTCCAGCATGCAGTTTCGCATGAGAGTCCTTTTTTATAGAGTTCCGCTGAGCTTAGTTCTCGGCAGCCAAATTCAGATTCATCAGCTTGTGCGCGGAAACAATCATCCGATGCCTGTCCATTGCGAATTTTAACACGTTTTCCTGCGGAAGATTGATGCTGCGGGCCGAAACAGACGAGCTTGCCAACTTGTGGATCATCGTTTTTTTGTTTGAGAAAGCCAAAATGAAGTGGCGGCACAGATGTTTCAGCTGGAATTTCGCCAAGAACATATGTTCCTTCATTTAGAATGAAACGTATATCTGCGGGAGGATTGAGTAATTTTTGCGCTTCGTCATACGCACTTTTTAAATTTTGAAAGTCTTGGGTACTTCCTCCTTTGTCAGGATGATATTTGAGTGCCAATTGTTTATAATAATTTTTCAAATCTTGTTCTGACATAAGTGGTGAAAATGTAAACTTTTCTAAATTCTGTCTTTTTGCAAGTTCATTTAAAGTATAAAACGGCTTAAAAATATTTTTTTCATCAGCAAAAAGAGTTATGATGCACAAAAGACTTATTACTATTTTTTTCATGATTTCCTCCATTTTTTTATTATAATTGAATAATAACAAAAAAGGGTGAAGAATATCAAGGGTATTCGGGTTTTATCCAGGGCGTACGCATGGTTAATGCCTTAGGTAAGGGTTTTTAGAAAATAGAAAAATAGATTTTTGGACAAAAAAAAGACATGCTCAATTTCCAAAAAGGA